>Ga0209373_10004258_pt1 | contig 12462 bp, 12 predicted proteins | sample Higcelweek5metaG_FD_187173 | JGI IMG/M metagenome (GOLD analysis project Ga0209373, IMG submission 187173) | Freshwater pond sediment microbial communities from the University of Edinburgh, under environmental carbon perturbations - High... | ecosystem: Environmental > Aquatic > Freshwater >... | reverse complement strand
CAAGAGCTACCGCGACACCATCATGGTCACCACGCTGGCGCCCTGCTGGTATTGCTCCGGGCTGGTGCGGCAGTTCGGCATCGGCACCGTTGTGGTGGGGGAGAGCACGACCTTCAAGGGCGGTCTGGCCTGGCTGCGCAGAAACGGCGTTAAGGTCATCGACATGAAAAGCCACGCCTGCCGCGAGTTGCTGGCCGGGTTTATCACCGCCAGACCCGAAGTGTGGAACGAGGATATCGGGGTGGACTAGACCGGGGCTGCCGGCCAAAGAGGAACCGGCTGGTCTGCTTTACCAGTTTTGGAGAACGTAGTCGGACTGCACAAAGCGGGACTCGATGCCGCCGTGGTTTTCGGGATTGTAGGAGCCGTTGGTATAGAACGCGCCGATATATTTTCCGCCACCGCCGGGTGATATGTTGCCACCGGCATAGACTGTCCCGAACCAGTTGCTCCCGCCGTTGAAGGTTACTTTGCCGAGGACATCCATGTAAACCCGCTTGGCCTCTGCGTAGTTTGCAGCGTTAATGTCGCTTACTCTGTTTGTGTAGTCAAAGCATTGTGTGCTGGCGCTTGTCCTCACGTAAATATCACCATTGATATCCATATTGCCACTGTTGAAAATGTTGATGTATGTGTTCGGAGTCGAAAGATCGAAACATATCATGGAACCGCCAGAAGATTTAATGGAAGAGTAAGCCAAGGAGTGACTATTGAGGTCAGTCGTTCCGTAAAACGTATATTTCTGATTTATAATCAGATCTTTGGTAGAAGCGACAGATTCGTGTGCCGGCAATGGATAGCTGACACACTTTGCAGGGATTGATGTTCCTGTTTTGACTGTACCGTTTGTCGGTTGGAGGTATCCCGTTGGCTTTGTGAAAGTTCCATGAGCATATATGCTTCCTTTTACAGAGCCAGACCACGTTAAAGATACATTTCCACCAGAGTGAATGTCGCCATATACATGTCCATTAGTGATTATGACGTCGCCCTGAGCGTAGATGTCCGAGTATATGTTGACGGCACCGTCAACGATGACGCATGTGTCAGAGCAGACATGCGTGTCCTCCCCATTGGTCCCAATTGATGATCCTTTAATGTGAAGACAGTTGTCGCCATATGAATTTACTCCACTGCCTACATAATCAATAGAACCAGAGATCGTTACGCCTTCATTGAAGTTATTGCTTGATGTTACCAGACTGCCGTAATATTTCCCGGACATTGTTGCAGAGAGGCCAGTATAGGTTCCTTGTAAGGCTTCCTTTGTCTGGCTTTCTGAAAATGTCAATGTGTAGCTCTGTGGAATTATATAGTTTGATAGTGCAGAGGCTGTTTTCCCGGTAGAAGTGATGACAATATTGCCACCGCTTTTGGTCGCAACAATGACAAAAGAACCGGATGATCCAACTGTGACGACGCCACCATTGTTGTTAAGTGCAGTAATGGCTTCGTCGATGGTTTTGCCTTGGTTTTCATAACTAGCAATCAGGCCTTTGGCATATAAGACACCAGACTCTGCCAGGTTGCGGGCACTATTGGCTTGGTTGAGCTTGATTTCGGTGATTGTCGAGGAAGATGATATCCCTGCAATGCCGGCTATGAGCACACCAACAGCAAGCACCCCGACAATGAGGAGCAATGTGATCATGCCGCAGTTCGGCATGTTTCTCTGCAGTCTGTGTTTCATATAATATTCTCGCTAAGGAACATATATTTTTAAAGTGCTTGTTTTTGAAATGTTGTTTGAGTATTGAGTTGTGAATTGTATTGTAACCATGTTGTTTGAGAGCGAGGTGCTTAAGTTTGAAATGTTGTCTGCAAGTATATGGTCACCATCTGATGTTGTCATGACCAGATTATTGTTCTTGTTGGAAATGACTTTTGCTCCATCATAAGTGTAAGAGATTGTGTTGCTAGTGACTGTTCGTGATGAGGAATTCTTTATGTCAGACAGCAGCCGCATAATCGCAAGTTGACTTTTCTGAACCTGCTGATAATCGCGCCGCAATGCCTGTTGTTGATTCACAACGTATGTGAAGCCAATCAGCAACCCAGAACCAATGATACCGATCAGTACGAGGACGCAAATCAGTTCTATGAGTGTAAAGCCAGCACTGTTTTGTTTCATGAGTCAGTAGCCAAGTATTGGGAAGACATGGGTCAATTTTTCATTTTGATCGTTGGAAACGGTGACAACGGTAACGTTTGCAAGACTGCCAACGGTTTGAGTCACTGCTGATCCAGTGCAGGATGAGCAGACGCTGCCATAGTTGTTACTGAATTGGTTGACCTTTGTTGAGAATGTCGTAAGGTCTGAGGCTTTTTTGGTGGTCATTGTGTCATAATCTTGGATGATAACTTCCATAGCGTTGTTCAACTGCACAGACTTATCTAATCTTTGAATTGGTTTATATGATGATATTGTTGATAGGCTAAAGAACGTAGCCACCATTGATGCAAAAATACCAGCAATAACAAGAGTGATTATGACTTCAACCAGTGTAAATGCAGAGGTGAGGGGATTACTGCTCATTGTATGTAACCAGTTACGGCATCGAGAGTGATGCTGCTTGGAATATTTTGCGTGACTTGTGGTTTGCCTGATTGGTTGAAAGAAGCAGAGAATGCTCCTGTTGAACCTGATAATGTATAGGTGCTGACAACGTTTCCGTTATTGCGAATTTCGATTGCAGTTGCTGTCGCGTTTGCGCTCCATATCGCGCTGGGCAAGTCCGACATCGTCTGAACTTGGAGTTGTCGTAGAACAGTTTTTATTGTGTCGATATCACTTGCGTTATTAACGGTCGTTCCGGAGTAACGCATGGTAATCAGAACAGATAGTATTCCGATTATACAGATAACAGTGACAAGTTCTACCAGTGTAAAACCTAATTCATATGCTACATTTCGCATACATTTTGGTTGTGTTTGCCGTAATGCGTATCCGGTGCGGATAATCATCGCTTGCCCCCAATCCATACGTAATGCTATAAGATGAGCGTATCAATCCTCACTGGATTCATATTTTGTGCCCGTATAGTACCCAACAAACTTCATGTTGTCATCATTCGCATGGTCAGGTGCCTATTTGTCTGTTGTCGATTGGTGACAGCTTTTTAGTTGTGAATCCGACAAGATATGATAGAAGTTAGAAGCTTCCGGCGTTCCATTCATTTGACATTGTGCTCCTGACTGCTGCCTTGAGCCTAATTCCTATCGTTTCGGGGATCAGCATGTGCTGTATCTTGAAATGACCCCTCATTATCGAACAAACGAAATCAATATTTATAAATTTTGGAATTTGGTGGGATGCGCTTTTGTGCACGTTCGATTTCCTTGTTTGTGTTTTCGATATCAGTTGTGAAATATTTGCGGCCGTATGCTTCCGTCTCACCTCCCGGTGGGGGCTGGCCTTGCTGGGACAGGAAATGAGCGACATGGCGGTGACGTCGGGCGAGCGCATTTTCCAAGGCGACGAAACAACGTGTCGATATGGAAGATGACGACGTTTGATTCTCCATTGTTACGGTGCAGCAAGACGACGGCTCAGTATTTGTTTATGATATTTGAATTTTCAGGTTGATATTATCTGACGCTGACGATCAACCATAATCTGCGGAATCGCTACCAGAACGCACATATGTCCTATTTTTCAGCGTCTTGTCGATTTCGAGGGTACGTCTGTCTTCTGGTCAGCGAGTGAATTCCGCGGTCGATTCCGCCGCCGAATTGGCCGTTCGTGAAAGCATGCGTCCGGAAGTCTCTTCCCTCAATCAGGCCGTGCGCAATGCCAATGATGACCCATGATCAATACCGCAAACGGGGCGCCGACTTCATCGACTCCGAATACAGGGTCATGGTTTAGGAAGCCAGGCGCATCGCAAACAGCACAGACTTCAACGGAATCCACCTGTTGAACGGCAACCTGTTGAGCTCCACGGACAATGACTCCGGGATCAATTCCACCGGCAAACTGAAGGTCTACTTTGGAACCTGAAAAGACTCCGCGGAAGATAACTCCTCCGGCAAGATCGATGGCGCCACTGCATATTGAAGGGGGCGAACTTGGCCAGACGCAGCACTTGGGGGGAGGCACCTCCTGCACGTTGAGACTGCTGCTACCTATAAGAACATCAACAGTACTGTTGTGCTGATAACAGTTGCAGCAGTCGTCGTCTTAAAGGTGTCTGGAGGCGAAAGCAGAAATGGCATCAACCTTGCCACATTTGGGCGCCTTGATGCAGAAATTTGTACCCCCACTCGAGCAACGACAAACCGGTGTACGCGGCGAGCGTCCAATATGCGTTGCCGATGATGAGACTGGCGATGAAAATTTTCCAGTCCCTGGCCGTTAGACCGTTATATTGGTATTTACCATGTCGCATATACACAACTGTTTTGAATGCGTCTTCTTTAATTGAAAGAAATAGCATTATGATAAAGTTGTTTTTATTCAAAAGCCATGCAGCAATATTCTTTAAACTGTTCGTACCATGGTAGCCCTGAAAATATTTAAGAGCTTCAAAGCCGAACCAGTCACGTTTTGACCAGTCATAAAAATAGAGAGAAATGATATTCATGAGGCAGGCCAAGACCGTCATTACAATGCCGCCCTTAAGAATGCCGAGTTTATAAATGACAGATGGATACAAGAAGTAGTCAAATGCTGTGTCCATAAAGTACGATGAAGATATTCCGACGACGACTTCAGATGCTTTTGTCTTATTACTCGTAGGTAAATGTGACTGCGATTCATTTGACTCTTCCATCATAAGATACCAGTGTTTGACGATTTATCTTTCATAGCGACTAGCCGCGTGTTACATTGAATGCGTTTCTTTTGCATAGTAAGAACTCATGTTTCTCTGAACGTCGCATTCAATTGCGGATGAATACCATGACCATGCTGGATCAATTTCGCTGTTGACCGGGACCGCTGTGACAATGAGTGGCTGTACACCGAAATGGTTTGTAACCATCTGAAACGCCGGTCTGACGATCTCTTGTGTGAATTTCGCCTCTCGCCCTTCCTTGTGATAGTTTTCAAACTGAACTCCATAGCAAACGAATAGCGCAAGGAGCTGTGAATAAAATGAGCGAGGGTTGGTTCCATGCCGTACTAGCCAAGCAGAGAAGTCATATGCTTCGATATTATTCGTCCATTTCGCAGTAAGCTGATGGTGGAAATCAACAAATCGCTGTCCCCAGACAGTGCTTAAGTCCTTGATTACTTTACCTTCGCTGTGTGAAATCTAAAATTTTGTATCCTGTTACATCTGCCCTTTGCTGACAGGTAAACGGATTATCTCCACGATACACTGAAATTTTACCAAGCAGTTTTTTGTCTATGTTTACTGTTGAATATTTGTCAGAAAGATACTCTGCTACAACAGGTTCGATGTCGAGGGATGAAGAGCGTTTTGCAAAGTTGAATAGTTCATAATTAGGTGTTGCGATTGACCTTACGAGCACACATCTTGGTTCATGATGGAATATGGATGGAATATCACCACCAAGGAATCTGTCCACACGACTTTTCAAGTCCTTGTCATTCCACCTTCGCCAAACTTCAGATTTCGCCTCCTCAAGTGTCATATACATTCGAATCATTCCTTCGTCGCAATGTATGGAGCCAATATGAACAAGTATCGTCATGCTTAGTTCTTGGCGATGGCAGGACCATTTCATAAAATAGTAAGGTAACCAAACGAAGGTTGAACCGCAACGCAAGAATTGTTGCACTTGAAGCCCGGGTTGATTGAATTCAGGGGAGGTGAGGGTATGCTTCGGCGCTTGAACTGTACGCAAACGATGAGAGTTAAGATACTGTATTTTTATAATATTATCTAGACTTCACCGCCTTTCCAGAGAAAACGCAGCACGACCATAAACAACTTGCCGTGGAAATTCCTGCACCCCTGTCACGACCTCAGGCTTCAGCTTGTCCTTCCTTGGCCCTTCTTTCGTTCAAGCTGATTCAACGCAACGGTCCCCAAGAGGTGTGCAGCAGGTGACCCTACCCCGCCGAGTATACCACTCGTAAGTTGGTGCTCTGGCCGGTCTGGTATTTCTCATTCATGGCTCTTCCGTATTCCTCTGGGGCCAGTCCGCCAAGTGAGCTGTGGGGCCGGGCCGTGTTGTAATCCTGCCGCCAGGCTTCGATGATATCCCTGGCCTCGGCTAGGGACCGGAACGCATGGGCGTTCAGGCATTCCTCACGGAACTTGCCATTAAAGCTTTCCACGTGTCCATTCTCCATCGGCCTGCCGGGCCGGATGAACTCCAGTTGCACCCCGGCGCTGGTCGCCCATTGATCCAGGGCCTTGCCCGTGAACTCCGGCCCATTGCCGCTGCGCAGGTGCTTCGGGCATTCGCCGAGCTGACGAAGCTGCTCCAGCACCCGCACCACGCCATCGCCGGGGATCGACGAGTCCGCTTCGAGCCAGGGGCAACGGCGGTCCCACAAATCGATGATGGTCAGCACCTTCATCCTTCGGCCATTGTCCAGGCTGTCGCTCACGAAGTCCATGGCCCACTGCTCGTTTGGGCCTGTGGGGGCGGGCTGGACCACCCGCAGGCTCCTTTTGCCAAAGCAGCGAGAACGCATGTTTGAAAACATGCAGGGAATCATCATTCAGGCGAACCTGTCCGTCCTCTAGGCTCGTCAGTAAGGCCAGTCCTGGCGCGAGCTGCACCACCTTCACGTTCAGCACCTTGATTTCCTGACTGGCCCTTGCGGCAAAATGCTTGTGCATGAATTCGATCCAGGCGCTTGGATCGGAAAAATTATCCGTACCCGCCACCACCGACAGAAAATTGTTTTGACTATAGCACCCGGCCCAGGTCGAGCCATTCATTGTGTTCAGCGAATCGACCAGACGCTGAACTGGGCCAGGACCTCCTGGCGAGTCGTTTGCTCCTCAGATGTAACGTCCCCCCGAAACCTCCTTCAATTTGTGCTCTGACAATGTGTGTTGCTGGAGAGGAGTCATTAATTTTTCAGTTATTTTAGTGAACTTCAGGGGGCAATGGCAACCCAAAAGATTCGGGAATTCGTTTGGCCGCCCAAAAATACTCTCAATTTCAGATGAGACTTTGGAGTAATTACGGTGGAGGGAAGGTCCTTCATGCTCAGCCGTCATTTCCATTTACTGTTAATGATGAAGTCAAACTGTTCCGGATATTGAGCGGGCATCATTACCCCAAAGTCCAACATGTTGCGGGAGGGGGGGGACAAATACGTTTGGGTTTTCTGCGTCAGCTCATCCCCGTTTCCATTGATATAGCTTTTCGTCTTTGAGGCCATCTTGGAACGTGGTGAGGCTGATCCAATGCAGCAGTTTTCCATTAGCCAGAGCTGCAAATGTTGAATGTTCCGTGCGATTAGAACTTCAGCCTGGGGGGGGGGCAGGTTCAGAACGTTGGTTCCTTGGCTAGGTGCTGCCGAGACTGAAGACGCAGGTACCTGCGCATTTGGAATTTGTGAATTCGGAAGGCAAAACTGAATGGTTTCTGTAGAGAGGAGCAGGAAAACCAGATGGTTCCAGCTATTGCCGCATTCGTAATAGCATAAGATTGGTAATATCAGTATTTTGGCACTGACCAGCCTCTAGGTATTTGAAATAATACTTAGATATTTAATTCACAATCTCGACAAGCACGAGTTATACGTGTCGAAGCACGTAGGCCAACGGAATACCAACGGTTTTGGTTAACCCGGCCCCCTGAAATTTCAAAAAATCTGGAAAAAAGGAAAAATGGGGCCGCTAACTTCTTAAGTTAACAGCCCCATTTTCTTGGGGAAAAGTGGTCGGGATGAGAGGAGTTGAACCTCCGGCCCCCTGAACCCCATTCAGGTGCGCTACCAGACTGCGCTACATCCCGACGTGCGAGATGGGCTTCTACCCCCGGTGTCGTCTGCTTGTCAACAAAAAGAAAGAGGAAAATGTGCTGCCCGCGCTATTTCGGCATTTCAGGGCGATCTGTCCATCTTCCAGGTAAAGCGGCATGACCTGGACAAGGCCATGCCCAGGAGTTTTCACCCCTGCCGTTATAGTTTTATTGAGGTTCGGGACTGGGCGACTGAACCTTCGTCTTGCGTTATCCTGCTCCGCAGCCAATAGCTGAGCCAGCTTCACCCCGATATCCACGTGGTGCCTGAAGCGTAAGCGCACTTGCCCCATGCTCCGGGCATCGCCCGCCATCATTGCAAGCCCTGACTGATCCGTATATATTGCACAGAGTCATTCAGAAAAGCGAGGCCACCCGTGGATCGGTATTCGTCTCTGGCCACTGCCCTCGAGTCCGAAGTGCTCACCGAGATGGCGGACACGTTCTTTGGCGCGCGTAAAAATCTGGATGATCTTACCGAAGCCTTCATGCTTCATGTGGAGGTATTGCGTGGGCTTGCCGCAAAAGTGCTTTCCAGATTGTCTTTTTTGCGCAGCCTTTTGCTCGACCCGGAAGGTGAGAGTGCCTTCTTCGCTGCGCTCGGTGTTGCGCCGCAATTTCCGCAACCCACTCCCCAGCACGGCCTGCGTGGCTGGCGGCCGGACCATCTGCCCTTCGCCTTGCTTCCTTCTTCCCGGTACGTTGGCGCCTTGCTTTTGGCCTACACAGAGCTTGCCCACGCCTGCGAGGTCTATCTGCATGGGGAGTATGAAGACGACCCCGAGTCCAAAGGCCGCAAGCGTCTGAGCTTGAACTTCGCCTTGCTGGAAAGCCAGTGCCGTCTGCTCAACAAGCGCATCGAGAAGCTCAACGGCGATATGGCGCCATCCTCCGTGCTGCAATACGCCCGCAACATCAGCATGGAGGAGCAGCCCGGCCAGGGTGCGATCACCAACGCCCTCGGGGCCGAGAGCCTGGATAAGGGGCTTATGTACCATCCGGTGGATTTTGCATCTCTTGGCCTGTGGCGGGCGCCTAGCCTGCCGAAGCCTGAGGAATGCAACAAGGCGCTGACGGCGTTTGCCCGCGCCTTCTACGCCAGCAATACCGAAAAGGTGCGGCGGGTGCTTGCCGATCTGTAGCCGGGAAGCGGGCTGGTGCTGCGAACGCTAACCTGCGGCGGTTATGGAAGCGCAAATGGCCTTGATGACTTCCTCCGCGCGCTCCACCGGAACCTGGCAGGTGCCGACCTTGTCGTGCCCGCCGCCGCCGTATTCAAGCATCAGCTTGCCCACGTTGGTCTTGCAGTTGCGCTTCAGAATGCTGTGGCCGACAGTGATGACCACGTTCTGCTTGCGTACGCCCCACATGATCTGCACGCTGATATTGCAGCGCAGAAACAGCGTGTACACCAGGAAGCGGTTGCCCGCGTAGATGAGGTCTTCGCCCCGCAGGTCGGTGAGGATGATGTTTTCGTGGGGCTTTGAGGTGCGGCGCAGCATGTCGACAAAGAGTCGCGCCTGTTCCTGATACACCAGCACGCGCTCGTCCACGTCAGGCAATTTCAAAATTTCCTCGGCCTTCATGGTCCGGCAGTAGTCGATCATGTCGAGCATCAACTGGTAGTTGCTGATGCGGAATTCCTTGAATCGGCCAAGACCTGTGCGCGGGTCCATGATGAATCCGAGCAGAATCCAGCCTTTGGGATCGGCGATTTCCTGCGCCGTCAGGTTGGCGCTGTCCACCTTGTCCACGGCTTCAAGCATGGCATGAAGGTGTTTGGGCAGCTTTTTCTCGCCATCAAAATATTCCCAGATGACCCGGGCGCAACTCCTGAGCGGCTTGCTCGCCCCTTTGAACACGACATCCTTGCCGATGCGTGTCATTTCGCTTGTGTGGTGGTCGAACCACATGCCGCAGCCGGGCACGTAGGGCACGTTGGCCAGCACGTCGTTCTCCGTGACCGAGATGAGTCCGTCCTGCAGGTCCTTCGGGTGGGCGAAGAGATAGTCGTCGATGAGGCCCAGTTCTTTGAGCAGCACAGAGCAGGCCAAGCCATCGAAATCGGAACGGGTCACAAGACGCATGTGTGGTCCTTTGGGTTGAGTGGGCGCCACGGAGTACGGCAGTGCGTAGTATTATGCCGACCGCAAACCCCCTGTCAACATTGCAATGAAATGTTGTCCCGGCAAGTGCGGCCGCCTTCGCAGACAGGCTGGCAATGCCTGGGCGTGGGAGGCTCCGGCGCGCAGCAGCGCAATACTTCAGTTTGGCTGGCCATTTGCCGCAACGCGCCACAGGGCCAGGCGATGAGCATGACGCATGGGCGCGCGCAGTGGATGCTTGCACAGCGACGTGGCGCCTGCGCTTCAGGGCTTCGCTGTGGGTGCTGCCTTCAACCCCGCGCGAAGCGCCTGTATGCGCAGAGCGCGCAGCCTTTCGCCGGAGGTTTCGCCCAGGCCGCGCAACTCCGGCGGCAAAGTGGCGGCCTGAACCGCGGCAAGATCGGCCTGCACAAGCGGGCCATGGTCCTGGTTCTTGTCCGCCACTACTAGGCGGCACATCTCGCGCAGCACGCCACGGCTGGTGAGCCGGGTCAGCAGATCCACGCGCGTAGCGGGCTTGAGGGCCGGATAGTTGCCGCAAAGCATGTGCCAGCGCGCGGCGTCGCCCCCGGCCTGGATGAAGCGGCGCGGCAGGCGCAGGCGTTCGCCCAGCGCCAGGGCCAAGGCTTCGCCGCGCACCTCGTGGCCTATGTGCCGGGGCAGTTCGTCTTGTGGCGTGGCGGTCTTGCCCAGGTCGTGGCACAGCCCCATCCAGACCGTCAGCGCATCGCCCGCAAGTTTGTCCATGACGCGGGCCGTGTGTTCCAGCACGCTGGCATCGTGATATTTGGGGGGGCCTGCGGGAATGACGGACGCGGTGGAAAGTTCGGCGAACCACGGCCCGAGGCAGCCGGACTCGTCGAGCAGGCGCAGAAAGGCGCCAGGGCGCGGTGCGGCCAGCGCCTTCTGCACCTCCTGGCCGACGCGCTCGGCGTAGGGGGTTGATAGCGCGCCGGACGCCGCCACCTTGCCCATGTCCGCCACAAGATCCGCATGGGCGCGGAAGCCAGGCAGCTGCGCCATGAAACGCGCCGCGCGCAGCACACGCAGCGGGTCGAGAGCGAGTGACTCGGGCGAGGCCGGGCGCAGCACTTTGGCTTCAAGGTCCTGCATCGCCAGCGGGTGGCAGTGCAGCCCGCCATCCTCGTCCATGGCCATGGCGTTGATGGTGAAGTCACGCAGGAGCAGGTCTTGTTCAAGCGTTGCGGCGCGCGGAAAGCTGTATTCCTGCCGGTCCAGAATGAAGACGGGAAAGGTCTTGCCCACGGGCCTGGCGGTGGGGTGGGCTTGCAGGAAATCCTCGACAGTGGCGCCAAGCACAAGGTAATCCCTATCCCGGACGGGCAATCCGAGAAGCCTGTTCCGAACGGCTCCGCCGACAAGCAGTATTTGCATGTGCCGATGCTAGCAGGACCGATGCAGGATGGAAAGCCGCAACCCCGCCGAGGACCAATGTCCGTCTCCATATTGATGCCTGTGGCCGGCCTGCCGGAACTGGCCGCCCCCATATCCCCGGATGAACTCGCACGGGAGCATCCGCTTTGGGCGGCGGACATGGCGGCCTTTGGGCCATTTGCCCCGGCTATTGATCTTGACGGCCTCGGCCCGGTCTGGACCCCACAGGGAGAGTCGCCGACACGGACCGGGCGCGGGCTGGTACTGTGCGGCAGGTGCGAATCCACCATGAATGTGGCACGGCGGCTTGTGGAGCAGGGCGCGCTTTGTCCCTTCGGCAGCGTGCTCGCCTGTGAGCAGAGCGCTGGCCGTGGGCAACTGCGCCGGGCCTGGCTCTCGCCGCCGGGCAATCTGCTGGCAACGCTGGTGTGCCCGCCGGAAACAGGGCCTTGGAATGATCTGCGCCCCCTTGTCTTCGGATACCTGCTTGCGGAGGCCTTAAGCAGCCTTGGGCAGCCTGTGCAGGTCAAGTGGCCGAATGATCTTCTGTCCAATGACGCCAAGATTGCGGGGATGCTTGTGGAAGAGCGGCCCGGGTGCGTTCTGGTCGGAATTGGCATCAATCTGGCCTGGGCGCCTGAACCGGAGCAGTTGCGGCAAGACCACAAAATTGTTGCCGGACAATTTCATCCATTGAATAAGGGTGTTGGCCCGCTTGGCCTCTGGGCGGCCCTTGTAAACCGGCTGGAATCGAGTTACAAATCTCTACTTACGGCTTTTTCTCCGCGTGAGTTCTTGATGGTTTTCCGCTCCAGGCTCGCCTGGCAGGGGAGGCGTGTTCTTGTACAGGAAGGCGCAAACGTCCGGTACGAGGCGATCATCAGGGGCATATCCGACGAGGGGGGGCTGGTTTTGGACCACGCAGGCCAGGAGGTCGTCCTCTTGGCGGGTGATGTGACCCCGGTGTGAGCGGGGCTGGTCCTGACGCAGAATTTTAATATCGCAACCGCACAAGGGGGACCGATTTGGCCATGAGACCGAAGTCGTTCGAGCAGGTTTTGCAGGAAGT
>Ga0209373_10004256_pt1 | contig 12478 bp, 10 predicted proteins | sample Higcelweek5metaG_FD_187173 | JGI IMG/M metagenome (GOLD analysis project Ga0209373, IMG submission 187173) | Freshwater pond sediment microbial communities from the University of Edinburgh, under environmental carbon perturbations - High... | ecosystem: Environmental > Aquatic > Freshwater >... | reverse complement strand
ATAGATTTTCTTAAATATTTGGTAAACATTATTTAAAGTTTTAGTTAAAATAATGTTTACCAAATTTTAAAAATATAAATTTTTCAAAAAATAATTATTTAGTTTTTACCAAACGAATTCCAGCAACAGAGGCTCTTTCAACAGGATTAAAACAAGTACGCCAATAAACTTTTTCTGAATTAATCCAACTACAACCTCGTATAACTTTGAAATTTTTATTTTTTGTAAATATATATGGATTAATCAAACTAGACGAATTAAAAGAATTATACCAATCTGTTGACCATTCCCATTCATTACCAGTCATATCATATATACCTAGCTCATTTGCTTTTTTTGTTCCAACTTCATGAATCTTTTGACCCGAATTTCCATCATGCCAAGCAACTTCATCAATATTATTACTTCCTGAATATTCATAACCTTTTGATAATTTGCCTCCTTTTGCTGAATATTCCCATTCTGCTTCTGTTGGAAGTCTATAACCTTTTACTTTTGTTATATCTGTTGTTACATTACCTTTTGAATCTAATAAATCACCTGTACATTGATTATAAGCTATTGGGAAACCATCTTTTTTACTTAATAAATTAGAATACTCTATAGCATCAAACCAAGTTGTTGAAACAGGTAAATTTTTACCTTTAAAATTTGTTAACGGTCTAACTCTCATTAAATATTCATATTCTTCTGTTGTAAGCTCATATTTACTTATAAAAAAATCATAATTTAGTTTTACTTTATGTAAATGATTAATTCCTTCTTTAGGTATATTTTTCCCTTTTATACCTTTCAAATTTGGATTTATACTCATATCAAAAGTTCCACCTTCAACTAATACCATCTTTTCAGAAGTTGATAAATAAGTTAAATCCTTTTTATTATTGGAACAAGATGATAAAAGTAATATTGAAATTAATGGGATAAAATACTTTTTTGAGTTTTTCATTTTTTTCCTTTAAAATAAAAATGTTCTATAATCTTTACTAATTCAATATTTAAGGTGATTTGTGATACCTCCACAAAAATATTTTTATAAAATAAAACTCTTAAATATTTTTACTCTAATTAGATTTTTAAAATTTAGTTAAGTTAACTTGTAGTTATTTATAGATAAAGACTTGTTAAAGTTTAAAAAATATTTTAATGGTGTTTTAGCTTATTTCACACAAATCAGGTGAAATTTTTTAAGATATAATTAGGATTTAAGTATTTAATGAATTTATTTTATAAAAAATATATGGGACAATTTATAAATTATCCCATACAATTTAATTAACGTTATTTAACAACGAAATTTAAAAGTTTATTTTTTACAAAAATAACTTTTACTATTGTTTTACCTTCAAGATGCATATTTACTTTATTAGATTCTTTTGCAATTTTTTCAGCATATTCTTGTACTGAATCTCTTGGTATATCAATCAAATGACGAAGTTTACCATTTACTTGAACAGCAACATTTACTTGGTCATCTAATGTTTTTGCAGGATCATACTCTGGCCATTTTGCATAAGTAATAGAAGTTTCATTTCCTAATACTGACCAAAATTCTTCTGAAATATGAGGAGCAAATGGACTAATTAATCTTGCCAAAACGCTTAAAGCTTCTTTTGGAATTGGTTTAAATTTTGTAGCTTCATTTACAAGTATCATTAATTGACTGATTGCTGTATTTAGATGAATACTTTCAATATCTTCAGTAACTTTTTTAATTGTTTTATGGAGTAATTTATCAAATTCTACATCTTCTATTGTATCTGTTGTTTCCACAAAACCATTATCATTAAAGAATAATCTCCAAGTACGGTCAAGAAAACGTCTTACACCTTGTATATTTTCAGTTTGCCAAATTGCAGTATCTTCCAAAGGTCCTATAAACATTTCATATAATCTTAGAGAATCTGCTCCATATTCTTCTATTATTTCATCTGGTGTAACAACGTTATAACGACTCTTACTCATTTTTTCTAATCTTGTCTCAAGTAATTCATTGGAAAGTTTTGAATACCATTGTCCATCTTTTTCATCAACTTCATAAGGATAGTAATATTTTCCTCTTGAATCTTTGTAGCTACGAGCTATAATCATTCCTTGATTAAATAATTTTGTAAATGGTTCTGGAGATGAAACTACACCAAGATCATATAAAACTTTATGCCAAAATCTTGCATAGAGAAGATGAAGTGTAGCATGTTCTGTTCCACCAATGTAAAGGTCAACTGAACCCCATCTTTTTTCAGCTTCAGGACTCCATGCTTCATTTTCATTGTGAGGGTCAATAAATCTTAGGTAATACCAACATGAACCAGCCCATTGAGGCATTGTATTAGTTTCTCTAAGTGCAGGTTTACCAGTTTCTGGATCAATAGTTGCAACCCATTCTGGAGCTCTTGCAAGTGGAGGTTGTCCATCAGAAGTTGCAGAAAAATCTTCAAGATATGGCAGTGTAATAGGAAGTTCTTTTTCACTTACAGCTTTTACTTTATTATCTTCTGTAATTATTACAGGTATTGGTTCACCCCAATATCTTTGACGACTAAAGAGCCAATCTCTCAATCTATAATTTATTTCAGACTTACCAAAATTATTTTCACTTAGCCAAGAAATTATTTTAGTTTTTGCATCTACAATGTTTAAACCATCTAAAAATTCTGAGTTAACATGTTCACCATCTTCTGTATAAGGTATTTCTTGAACATTTTCTCCACCTTTTACAACTTCTATTATTGGTAGATTAAATTTCTTTGCAAACTCATGATCTCTTTCATCATGGGCTGGACATGCAAAAACTGCACCTGTTCCATAGCTTGTAAGAACATAATCAGCAATCCAAAGCTCAACTTTTTTATTATTTACAGGACAAACTGCATAAGCACCAGTAAATACACCTGTTTTTTCTGTTTCATGGACAAGTCTATCTTTTTCAGAAAGTTTCATTGTTCTATCTATATATGCTTCAACATCTGCTTTTTGAGCTTCAGTTGTAATTTTTCTAACAATAGGATGCTCTGGAGCAAGAACTGCATAGGTACAACCAAATAATGTGTCTGGTCTTGTTGTAAATACTTCAAAATTATGACCTGTATCAGCTATTTCAAATTTTACTCTAGCACCTTCTGAACGACCTATCCAATTTCTTTGCATTTCTTTAACGCTTTCAGGCCAATCAACAAGTTTCAAATCATCAATAAGACGATCTGCATAAGCAGTTATTTTTAGCATCCACTGCTTCATAAGTCTTTTTTCTACAGGATCGCCAGTTTCTATATATACACCATCTTTAACTTCTTCATTTGCAAGAACTGTTCCAAGTGCTGGACACCAATTAACTGCAACTTCTGCTTGATATGCCAAACCTCTTTCAAAGAGTTTTAAAAATATCCATTGAGTCCATTTATAATATTTTTCATCACATGTACTTATTTCTCTATCCCAATCATAGCTTAAACCAATCTTTTGAAGTTGTTTACGAAAAGTTTCAATATTGCGAGTTGTTACTATAGATGGATGAATGCCTTCTTTGTGAGATTGTCTTTCAGCTGGTAAACCAAAAGCATCCCAACCCATAGGATGAAGTACATCAAAGCCACGCATTCTTTTATAACGTGAAACTATATCACTTCCAACATAACCTTTTGGATGTCCTACATGAAGACCTTTACCTGATGGGTATGGAAACATATCTAAAACATAATATTTAGGATTTTTTCCATCATTGCCAACTTTAAAAGTATTACCATCATCCCAAGATTTTTGCCATTTCTCTTCTATTTCTTTGTGATTATAACGCAATTAGACAACCTCCGTTCTTTATATATGTTTATTACTGATATTATCTTCTTAAATTTTTTATATTATAGAATAGAATAAGTGTAGCTTAATAGCAAATATTATCAATATAAATTAATGTGAATTTGAAATTTTTTCCAAGATATAATTACATCTATGATTATATAGATATTATTTTAATATGAATTTAAGATATAATTATTTAAAAATTACAAACCAATTTATTTTATAAAAATAAAAGCACTATGTCTTCCTGTAATATTTTTACTTTTTCTATAAGAATAAAATAAATCTTCATTATCATAGGTACAAAATTCTTTTGTATAAGCAATATTTTGTTCTAATATTCCAAAGTTTAGAGCCTGACTTTTTGTAATCTCTATTAGGTCTGCAAATATTTTATTATCTTTTACATCAAAAGATTTACTGGAATAGTTTACACTTTCAAGAATTTTTTTTACATCAAGGCTTATTTCATAATTTTTTTTACTTATGCATATTCCCATTGCTATAAGTAAATTTTCTTTTTTTGAATCAAAAGTTTTTATAAAAACTTTTAATGTCTCAACTAAAATATTTTTACTTATACCTTTCCAACCTGCATGAACAACACCAATAACTTTTTTTTCAAAATCTGCTATAAGTATAGGTAAACAGTCTGCATAAAAAAGCATTATGGGAACATTGGGCAAATTTGTAACAAGAGCGTCTGTTTCCAAAATTGCACTTTCAGATGAAAAAGAACCTTTGCCAATATCTTCTTTTGTAACTATTTTAACGGTATTTCCATGAACTTGTTGAGCCAAAGTAAGATTTTTTACATCAAAACCAATAGTTTTAGATAAAATTTTTCTATTTTCCAAAACATTTTTATATTCAAGCAAATCATCTGTATTTCCCAAGTTTAGAGATGAAAAACTTTTTGTACTTATTCCACCTTTTCTAGTTGTAAAGCCATGTTGCAACCATTTTAAAGTTTCAAAATTTTTTGCTTGTAAGATTTCTAAATTGTCTTTTTTTACTAAATGGAGCATTAAATTTTTTCAATAATAAACTTTTTGAATAATATTTAATTTAGACCAGCTTTATATTTTACTTCAATATTAAAGCGTAAACCTAAAATATAAGCTATTGTTTTTGCATAATCTAGTGCTTCCATATCCATATTAGACATAAGAGTAAATGCTTCACCCTTTTTCTCTATATCATTGGGATCATCTAGTCTGCCAATTAAATTTATGGAAAAACGACCATCTTCTCTTATTGTTGTAACTTTTTTTTCTATTTCTACAGATTCAAATTCATTTGCATCATAATGATATTCTCTAAATTTCCAAATACCTACATAATATTTAAAAATTTTTATATTTTTTGTCCTTTTATTTATTACAACAATAAAATGATCTTCTAATGTTTGTATAGATGCCAATGCAACTAAAAGAACTATTATTGGTATTGCAATAAAAAGTTTGATAAATAAAAGTAATACAAATAAAACACCCAAAAGAATTAAAAAATTTATACTAACAAGGTCTTTGTAAGGTTTTTCTCTTATTAATTTAAATTCTTCATCTGTCTCTTCATAAGAAACTTTCATACTAGAAAACATCGAGCCTAAATATTACCAAAATAATAAAATAATAAAAACAATATATCAAATTATAGCCTATCATGTTTGCAATATTAAGCTTTTATTCTATGATTTTATAAATATAAAAAAGCAAACATATATTTTAAATTTTCCAAAGGGAAAAAATTGGGAAATAAATTTTAAATTTAGTTAGTATTTTTGTCATTTTTAAAATGTTATGACACCACGTTTTGAATCTTTCAAAAATTTTTTTAAATTTAGAATTTCTTTAGTTTTTTTAAATTCATCAAGTTTTTCTAAAAATAAATTTAATGTTGGATTTTTTATAAGTATTTCATCAAAAACTCTTTGTAAAAGTAAAATATTTTCTCTATCAAAATTAGCTCTTTTTAAACCAATTATATTTAAACCTTCTATTTTTGCAGATGAACCAACTGTAATAAAATATGGCAAAACATCTTTATTTACTCGTGTCAAGCCTCCAATCATGGCAAATTCACCAATTCTACAAAATTGATGAACTCCTGTTAAACCTCCAATTACAGCATTATTTTCAACTATAACGTGACCAGCCAAGTTTACAGAATTTGAAAAAATATTATTATTACCAATGATACAATCATGAGCTATGTGAGAATAGGTCATAATTAAATTATTATTTCCAATAATTGTTTTTTGACCATTTTTTGATGCTCTGTTTATTGTTGCATATTCCCTTATAGTATTGTTATCACCAATTATGACAAAACTCTCACCATCATCTGATTTTAAATCTTGAGATTTTGAGCCAATGACAGCACCATAATATATATGACAATTTGCTCCTATTGTTACGTTATTTTCAATAATTGCATTAGCTAATATTTTTGTTTTTTCTCCAATAGTTACATTGGCACCAATAATTACATTGGCACCAATTTCAACATTTTTTGAAATATTGGAAGTTTTATCAATAATTGCTGATGGATGAATATTTAAATTAGTCATTTTTGTTTATAAATGAAAAAAGTATTTCTGCTTCTACTATTAATTTTTTTTCACATTCTACTTTTGCAGAAACTTTACCAAGTTTATTATTTTTTAGTATGTAAAGTAATTCTGCTGTAATAATTAATTTATCATTGGGATATGCAGAATTTCTAAATCTAACATTATCAAGACCTGTGAGAACAGCAAGTTTATTTTTAAAATGATTCATTTGCATAATTACAATACATCCAACTTGTGCCATAGCTTCGGTCAAAAGTACACCCGGCATTATTGGCTGATTTGGGAAATGACCTTTGAAATAAAAATCATTTTCCCATAAAGTTTTTACACCTACTGCCTTTTTTTCTGGTTCAAACTCTATAATTTCATCAATAAAAATAAAAGGCTCTCTGTGAGGTAATATTTCTTTTATCTGCTCTAAATTTAGTAATGGCATACTTATTTTAAAATTCTGCCTCCACCTATAAAAATTTTTGTATAAAGTGGGTCATATAATGGGCTTTTTGTGTCAAAACTTGTTATTGTTACTTTCCCATATCCTGCCGAACAATGTATAAATTGACTTTTACCAATATAAATTCCAACATGAGTTGGTACTACACCTTCAGAAAAGAAAACCAAATCTCCTTCTTTCAAATCTTTTATTTTCCCAACAGATTTTGATTGAAGTTGTTGTTGATCTGCATCTCTTGGTAATAAATAGCCTTTTGACCTAAAGACTGTTTGGGTAAAACCACTACAATCTAACATATCTGTAGTATTCCCACCCCATAAATATGGAACAGCAATTAATTTTTTTGCTTCATTAATAATATCTTCAGCTTTGACATTATTCGGTGTTAATGCTTTGGCAATGTATTTGGCTGAATTCTTTGAAATGTAATAAAAATTAGATGTGAAAGATTTACTTTGAGGTATTTTGACTTTATAAAAATTACCTTCTTGAGAAAAATAACCTAATGTTGTTGTCATATAAAGTTTTAAACCTGCTTTATTTTCCAAACTTGGTGATTTTAAAAGCTCTGTATTTGTAGAAGTAATCATCAATTTTTCTTGATTTTTCCAATTATCATAAAGATTTTTGGGGATTCTCCAAACATTTGCTTCTTGTACCCAACCTATATAACTATCATTATCAATTGAAACTCTTAACCAATTATCTTTTTTTTCAATTATTTTCATTGTCATGCCAAGAATTGCTTGGGATATTAATTGACTAGAGTGTTTGGGGTTTTCTCTTATATTTAAAACTGATGTACTTGCAATTGCATAAGAATTTACTCCAATATCAGAAAAAGGAAAAACTTGTATATTTACATCAACTTTATCTCCAAACAGCTTTAAAATACTCATTACTGAATCTTTTTGTTTTTGTTCCATCACTTTTCCAGTAACTTTCATACCATTTTTTCCAACGGTAACATTTATATCAAAAAGACTTATTCTTTCATCTGGTGCAACAATTTTTCTTATAGAATTTACAGATTTATTAACACTTTGTTGGTTTGTATTTGCAAACGAAACATTTATATGGGAAATAAAATTTAGACAAACAAATGTCATTAAAGTAAAAATTGAATATTGTAAAATTTTAATTTTTTTCATCATCCTAACAAATTTTTTTAAATAAAATAATTTTAAATTATCAGTAAGAAGTATATAAAAATTGAATAAAAAAATAAAGACTAAGAAAAAATTAGCATAATCTATTTAACATAAACTCAAGAAAGAAACAAAAAAAGTATAGTGAAAGGCTTCAAAATTGGCAAGATTAAATATCTACCGATTCTTATTTAAATTATCCCTCCAAACTTACGTTAAATTATAAAGAAAATCAAATAATCCTGTAGCATTTCTAATGTCTAAATGTTAATATTCTAAATGTTTGTAGATACTTAATAGCTATAGTTTCAAAGGAGAAAATGAACTATGAAAACAAAAACAGACTTAGAAATAGCTCGTGAAATCAAATTAAGACCTATTGTTGATGTTGCAAAAGATTTAGGCATTTCAGAAGATGACCTAGAATTGTATGGAAAATATAAAGCAAAATTACCTTTACATCTCATTAATGAAGAAAAAATGTCAAAAAGTAAACTTATATTTGTAACTGCAATGACTGCAACTCCAGCAGGTGAAGGAAAAACTACAGTATCAGTTGGTCTAACACAAGGCTTAAATAAAATTGGCAAAAAATCAATGGCAGTTCTTAGAGAGCCATCATTAGGACCAGTATTTGGTGTAAAAGGTGGTGCTACAGGTGGTGGATATTCTCAAGTTTTACCAATGGAAGATATAAACCTTCATTTCACAGGTGATATTTCAGCAGTAGAAAAAGCACACAATCTTCTTGCTGCAATGATTGATAATAATATTCAAAACAAAAAAACATCAATTGGAATTGACCCAAGAACAGTTCGTTTTCCAAGAGTAATGGATATGAACGAAAGAGCATTGAGAAAAATTATGGTTGGTCTTGGTGGAACAACAAATGGTGTACCTCGTGAAACAGGCTTTGATATAACCGCAGCTTCTGAAGTTATGGCTATTTTGTGCCTATCAAAAAATATTCAAGACCTAAAAGAAAAACTTGGTAATATTTTTGTAGGTTATACCTATGATAATAGACCTATTTATGCAAGAGATTTAAAAGCTAATGGTGCAATGGCTGCTTTACTCAAAGATGCAATCAAACCAAATCTTGTTCAAACAACAGAAGGAACACCTGCAATTATACATGGTGGACCATTTGCAAATATAGCTCATGGTTGTAACACAATTGTTGCTACAAAAATGGGTTTGAGCTTATCAGATTACATAGTAACAGAAGGTGGTTTTGGTTCTGATCTTGGTGCAGAAAAATTTATGGATATAAAATGTGGTTATGCAGGACTTTCACCAAAAGTTATTGTTATCGTTGCAACCATTAGAGCATTAAAATATCATGGTGGTGTTGACCTAAAAACATTAAAAGAACCAAATGCTGATGCAGTTGCAAAAGGCTTTGAAAATCTTGAAAAACACATTGAAAATATGAGAAACTTCAAAGTTGAACCAATTGTTGCAATAAACAAATTTATCTTTGACACAGAAGACGAAATAAATGTAGTTAAGAAAAAATGTGAAGAAATGGGTGCCAAAGCTGTTGTTGCAGATGTTTGGGGTAATGGTGGAGAAGGTACAGTTGACCTTGCTAAAGCTGTTGTTGAAATAGTTGATGCTTGTGATGAAAAAATTGAACCATTATATCAATGGGATTGGCCTGTTGAAAAGAAAATTGAAAGAATCGCAACAAGTATGTATGGTGCTGATGGTGTGGAATATACAACCAAAGCAAGAAAAGACATAAAAGATATTATAAAACTTGGTTTGGATAAACTTCCAGTTTGTATTGCAAAAACACAAAAATCATTATCTGATGATGAAAAACGTTTGGGCAGACCAAGAGATTATACTCTTACAGTTAGAGAAATTCAAATCTCATCAGGTGCTGGTTTCATAGTTCCAATCACTGGCGAAATTATGCGTATGCCTGGTTTACCAGGTGTTCCAGCAGCAGAAAGTATTGATATAGATGCAGAAGGCAATATCTCTGGATTATTCTAAAAAATATTAAAAACATTTTTTGTGTAAACTTTAAAAAAAATTAGAGTTTACACATTTTTTTTATTTTATTTGTTTATCTCTGTCCAAAGTAATTTATCTGCTTTAATTTGGTCTATTTCTTTTTGCTTTTTCTGTTCAACATCAAATTCATCAATTCTATAAGAATTATTTTTATGCTTATATCTAAAAAATATAAAAGAGCCATCTTTTGGATGACTCTTTTTTGTTTTTTAATAACCTTTTTCCTTATCTGGTGGACGGAAGCCTAATGTAGACATCTGTTTCTCTATAAGTTCAAGATAATTTTGTGAAGTTTTACGTTCTTTTCCTCTAAGATTGGACATCAAATACCTATTAAAACTTGCTTTTGCTTCAGCCAACATATCACCTCTATAATACTTTTTACCAAATCTAACATAAAACTTAGATGTTTCTGGTGTAATTGGTAAATCTTCTGATGCTGGATATATTGTACTTGCTACATAGTAAGTAATACCAATATCATAATGAAGATTTGTAAGATTTGGGTCCAAAACCATTGCCTTTTTATATTCATCAACAGCAGTTAAAAATTGGAAAGGTTTTTTTGCCCATAGAGTATATGCTTTGCCAAGATAAAGTCTTCCATTTACGTCCATTGGTTTATTTTCTACATATCTTTCAAGTAAATTTACAGCTTCTTTTAGATTTTTGCTATTCATCATAGCTTCTCTATTATGAGTAGTTGTTTTTTCTGCTTCGTTTACAACAATAGCACTTCTAGCAACATCATCTATTATGGCTGTTGCAAGGTTAAACATTGCATCATAATCTCTAGGATATAAGACTAAAGCAACTCTATAGTTTGAGATTGCTCTTTTTAGCAATGCTGTATCAACTTGTTTTTTATTTTTAAAAGCAACTTTATAACTAGCATTTGCAAGAGCATAAAAATATGCAAATTCACTTTTTTCATATTTTACTGCTTTTTCATAATATCCCATTGCATCTGGATATTTTTTTGTTTCGTAAAGCATATTTCCAAGTTTGTAATATGGTAATGCATATTGAGGGTCAACTACTATAGCTTCTTCAAACTTCTTTTGAGCATCTTTATTTTTACCTTCTACCAAAAGCTTTATACCTTCATCTGTCAAGTTACCAGCTTTGGGGTCAATCCTTAGTATTTTTTGAAGTTTTCTAATGCCAAGCATAACATCGCCTGTATTTATGTCTGTCTTTGCAGACCTAAGTGTTCTGGCGGCATAAACTGGATTGATTACATTTATTGCTTTTAGGTAATATTCCAATGCTAATTTTATATTACCTTCTTGCATAAAAACATTACCAATACCTCTGTATCCTTTCCAAAATGTTGGATTTAATCTAATTGATACATAGTATTCATTGTATGCTTGTCTATATAGTCCTCTATCAAAATACCAATCAGCATTTTTAAGGTGATGGTCTTCAAATCTTGGGATTGTTACATTATAAGCTGTATCAGGTTTATCTTTTTTCTCATCTTTTGGTGCAGCATAAGATGAACCAAATGAAATTTGAGTAATTAAGATACAAGCTAAAAGGGTATGTAATTTATTTTTCATTAACTAATACACCTCCTTTTATTCATTACCTGCAGGTGTTGCGTCTTCTGGTTTTTTCTCTGCATTTTCTTTATTAAAACCGAGTTCTCTTTCTGCTTCAAAAAGTTTTACTCTTTCTTTAATGTCTTTGTCATCTCCGATTATATCCAAGGTTGTTGGTTCTTGAATTTTAGGCTTTTTGAGAACAAGAATAGCATTAACTAAAACAATATCAATACGTCTATTTCTTGCTCTATTTTCGTTTGATATATTTGGAACTAATGGTTTTGTATCAGCATAACCAAGAGCAACCAAATTTTTTGGAGTGACACCTTGACTAATAAAATATCTAACAACTTCAGTTGCACGTAAAGATGACAATTCCCAGTTTGAAATAATTGGAGGTTTATTCATTCTCGTATCATCTGTATGACCTTCTACATAAGCAGTTGCATTTGTTTCTTTTACAAATTTTGCAACTTCACTTAAGATTGGTTTTACTTCAGATTGAACCATTATAGAACCGGGAGAAAAGAAGTATGAGTCAACCAAAGTTATAACAGTACCTCTTTCATCTTCTGAAATAGAAATACCTTTTTCAATACCAAGAGCTTTTACTGCTTCTTGGATAGCTTCGGAAACAGCAGTAGTTTTTGTACTTCTTCTAGGGTCAGAAAGTAGTGCTGCACCTGTTTGAGTTGAATCAACAGCAGTTTTGTGAAGTGCTTTTTTCAAAGAATCTGATAGCATCAATAACTTATCAACTTCTACATTTGACATTGCATACAAAACTATGAAAAATAACATCAAGTTTGTAACTAAGTCTCCGTATGTCGTAAGCCACCCTAATGGATTTGGTCCATCACTCATTTAAAAAAACCTCGTTAATAGCTGGGCAGATAAATAAGTTTTTTACCTGCCATTATTTCAAATA
>Ga0209373_10004255_pt1 | contig 12480 bp, 16 predicted proteins | sample Higcelweek5metaG_FD_187173 | JGI IMG/M metagenome (GOLD analysis project Ga0209373, IMG submission 187173) | Freshwater pond sediment microbial communities from the University of Edinburgh, under environmental carbon perturbations - High... | ecosystem: Environmental > Aquatic > Freshwater >... | reverse complement strand
CAATTTCACCGATTTCCAAGCGGTCGGACATCTCCATCACCCCCGGCGGAGGCCCGTCGTGCCAACCGAAATACTCGAACATCTCCCGGTGACGCAACTGGATGCACACCCCGCCGATATCCAATGCAATTGTTGGGTTTTGAATCAATGACATGATTTGAGTTCAACTTTCCTTGACCGGGAGCGGCAGCGCCTTCCCCCGGGACATGAACTGGTTCGTGATGATCGGATTTGCCGGATGCCTTTTCCGTAGCGTATCATAGCGAAGCATGCTTTCCCTCCCGATGTTGGAGCTATGAATGAAATGTTACGATAAGATAATGTATAATGTTGATTTTAAAAAGTCAACACCTGATTTCTATTAATTTGCAAAATAAAATATTTCAGTAAAAATCAGGAATGCCCCATTGACAAATGGGAAATTCTGTGTCATAATTAATGTTAACGCAACATTTGAGGATTGAGATTATCATGGCCAGAAAAGTTCAGGAAGTCAGCATTTACAAAATCGCGGCGGAGGCGGGCGTCTCGGTTCCCACCGTCTCCCGCGTCATCAACCGCAAGGCGGGAATTGCCGAGGCGACGCGGAATAAAGTCAACACATTGCTGGAACGCTACAATTTCCGTCCGGAATACCCCGCGATGCGGGCGGTGAAGATTGCGGTAGTCTACCCGTGGACGGACCTCAGCGATTACTTTCGCAAAGCGATGAAGGGGGTTTATGATTATACCCGGCAAAACGATCTGACGGTCAACATTGTCACCGCCCAGCCCCCCCGGAGGGAGTCGTTGCTGCAGATGATCCGGGACCAGCAATGTTCCGGAGTGATCGCGCTGCTGACGGAACAATACGAAAAGGAACTCGCACCCCTGGACGATACCGACCTTCCGGTTATGGTGATTGATTCCAGCGGTAGTGGCCGAAAGGCGGGGTTTATTGACAACGATTCGTACTCCGGTTCCGCCGCCGCCGCTGGGCATCTGATCGAACTCGGACATCGGAAGATCGGCTATCTGACGTATGAGAAACCGGCGCTGAACCAATTCCAGCGTCTCAAGGGTGCGCTTAATACGTTCGAAGCCAATCACATTGCGATCGATGCCGCGGCGGTTATCCGGCTTTCCCTCGCGGAATCCAGTCCGGTGCGCGGGGAAAATGGGTTTAACGCCATGCGGCAGTTGTTGCGGCAGTATCCGGCGGTTACCGCAGTCATGGCGGGTGACGACTCGATGGCGCTGGGGGCGATGGCCGCCATTCACGAAGCTGGGCTGAGGATTCCGGAGGACATTTCGGTGATCGGATTCGATAATTACGCGGAGACGGCCTACTGGTATCCGGCGCTGACCACGGTGGACCACCCGCTGGAGAAAGCCGGTTACATGGCGGCGGAGGCGATTCACGCGGGGCTGCGCACTCCGGGTGAATGGGAACCGCTACGGGAAATTCTGCCCACCAATCTGGTGATCCGTAAATCGACGGGAGAAGCGCGAGTTTCCTCCTGATCCGGCAACAGCGGTTTGGGAGAATTAACCGGTAAGCTCCGCTTGCCTCCGGTATAGTCGCCACAGGTTTCTGCCTGATTCGCTTGAACGAAAAACAAAAAGAGAGAGAAAAAACGATGAATTACTCCAAAGTCCGTTTGATGTCGTTCACATTAATAGAGCTTCTTGTCGTAATTGCGATCATCGCGATTCTGGCATCAATGCTGCTGCCCGCGCTCAATCAGGCGCGGGAGACGGCCCGACGAACCAGTTGCACCTCCCAGCTCAAGCAGGTTATTTCCGGCCATCAGATGTATTCCGAAGATGCAAACGGATATATGTTCGGTTGGGCAAGCGGCTATAGCTATGCGGGAGGAACCGGCGATTGGGGATGGGGGCTGCTATTAAGCACGATGAAATATTTTCCAACGCCAGTGGTTGTCTGCCCGAAGCAACGGAGGCCGGGAGCCTTCTCCGGCTCCTATACCTATGGAATTTTTAACCACCTGTCGAACCAAACCTATATGAATTCCGGGACTCCGCCGCGGTCCGCCACGTTCGGTAATTTTACGTTGCCATGCAGCAACCCACCTTACCGGATCATCTATTCCACCCGGAGAATGAGGAACACCAGCAAACTTCACCTCTTCTCCGACACCTACCGGGATGCGTTGAACGCCGGCGCCGCGGATGTCGGCTATAGCGTATGGTCCTACACCCCGCTGGGGAGCGGGTTCTACAACGCCAGCATCCATCATCTCGGGCGCGGCGTCGTGGCCTTCGCGGATGGTCATGTGGAGAATCCGGGCAGCAACGACCTGCGCGACATGGGGTTCACCACCATCACGGAAAACGGGATCAAGAAAGTTTACTGACGGAGGCCGCATGCACCTGCAAACATTTTGCACGCTCCTTCTTCTGGCGCTTTGCGCGGTTCTGCTGGCGGACGACCGGCACAAACTGGTTCCGGAGGGCGCGCCCCTGGCGTTCACCGCCGCGCCGGGGGAGGAACGCGGCTACGTCTTCAGCACCGGCGCGCTTCCGGACGGAAGCGAACACGACTGGCTGCTTACCGGCCTCGCCGGGGAAGAGACCGGCCAACGCGGGAAAGTGAAGATTTCCGGCGGAAAAGCCGAACTCAAACTTAAGCTGCCGACCGGATATTACGAACTGCGCTTTCCCGGGTTGGGGCAGGTATTTGGCGTTTCCGTGCTGCCGCCGCTCGCGGGGGCACCGGATCCCTTTTTCGCCATCGAAGGGCTGCTGGAAGGGCGACCGCCGGAATTCATGGACAGCTGCCTCGGGCTGCTCCGTCGCAACGGCATCGTCTCCAACCGCGAATGGACATCGTTCCATGTGCTGAATCCCGAGCCCGGAGTCTATCTCGACCGGAACGACCGAATATACCATCGGGGCGGGGCGTTGGGAATCCGTTCCATCTTCGCGTTCCACGATTTCCCCGCCTGGCTGGACGGCGTGTTTACCGGCAGCCGGAAGAGCCTGCCGGGTACGCTGGTCGGACTGGCGCCCGCGATTCAGCGCATGGTGGAAAGGCGACAGGGCGGTTTGGAAGGATTCCAGATCCTCAACGAATACGACGCGGTCTCGATTCCCGCCGAAGCCTGCCTTCCGCCGCTCAAGGCGGCCGCCTGGGCAGTGCGCAGTCATCCCGAAATCAAGCTGATCGGCTCCGCGTTCTGCCGGGGACCATCCATGGCGCGGGAGAGCATCTGGGGCGGAATGTTGGATTTTATCGATGGCTTCGCGTTCCACACCTACAAGGAGCCGGAGGCGATACTCCCGCTCGTGCGCGGGTATCGCGACGAAATGAAGGCCGTGTCGAAGGGTGGTATGCCGATTTGGATCACCGAGAGCGGAAAATCATGGAAACGCGGAGTCAAGGGCCTGCTGGAAAAGGCGCACGGCGGTCCGCTCAACAACCTCCATCCGCAGGCGGATGAGGATCTGTTGAGCGCACTCTGGATCACGATGAAGGCGGTGGAAGCGAAAGCGTGCGGTGTGGAGAAATACTATCCCTTCGTCCTGCCCTTCTTTCAGGAAGATGTCTGCAACTTCGGAATGCTCGACTACTACGGGACTCCGCTGCGTTCGATTCACTCCTATCTCTTCGGGGCCGGTCTGCTGGCCGGTCTGCGATATGCCGGAGACTGGAAAAATGTCCCCGCCGGGCTGCATTCGGTCCGGGTGTTCACCGGTGGCGGCAAGGCGGTTGCGGTGCTCTACGCCGGGCAGAATGCGACCGGGAGCCGGAGCGTCGCGGTGAAGGAGTTCCCCGCGGGCAAGATGTTCGGAATCGACGGGGCGGAGTTGACGCCAGAGAACGGCGCGCTGAAATTCTCCGGCGGCATGGCTTACATGGTGTTCCCGGTGAAAAAACTCTCCCGTTCGATGCTCGACACCTCGACGGAAGCGATGGCGCTGCTTCGGCAGGCCGAACGCTATGTACCGGTTCCGCGCCGGGCGACTCCGCTGGTCTACCGGTACGATTTCCGCAAAGGAAAGGGCGATTGGAATCAGAAGGGGAGTTACCGGTTCCCCGCCGACGGCAAACTCTTCTTCGTGGCGGCCAACCTTTCGGACCGGCCGGTGACCACCCGTCCGCGCCTTGAGATTCCCGCCGGAATAACCGTGGTCAAGACTCCCCCGGAATCCCTGACGATCCCGCCGGACAGCGAGGTGGAAATTCCCGTGGAAGTCGCCAACCGGGGGCTCTCCGTATTCACCGTCCGCCTCGGGGATGCCGTGGACGCGCTTTCGGCGACGGAAACGCCGTTCTGCGACATGGGCAGCGCAGTCACGGTGGAATCGGAGTGGCGGAAACCGTCCCGCTGGGGACCGCATTCCAGCGGAAAACAGGCCTTCACCTACGAGGAAGCCGAACAGGCGCTCCGGGTCGATACCGATTTCCGCAACAAAAACGATCCGAACGCAAGCCATTGGTCGTTTCCGGAATACCACCTCTCCTCGGAAGAAAAGAAAAAGAAGCTGCTCGCCGTCTCTTTCGACATCAAGTACGACATCAAGAAAAGCGGACGTCCGCTTTTTCCGCAAATGATGCTGGCGGGTCCGGAACAGTCCGGTTACGACTCTTTCCCGATCGCTCCCGGCGGCGAGTGGAAATCCTACATGATCGTCGTATCCGACTCTTCTTTTCGGGACATCCTGCGCATCGGCATGGGAACCGCGGGGAATGAATTGACCTATTGGTTACGGAATGTCGAACTCTGGTATTGAAGGCTCCTGTGCAATGATGGGATTCGGAAACGTATTGTAATACTATTTCGCAATAAAATTTTTGCTTCAGTTCAGGTTATCCCCGATGCAGAACATCGGGGTATTGCGCCCAACCTTACACGGCTCGCAAGTGAGCCGACCGCAAAAAAAAACATCAACATAAAGCCGACTCATAGTATCGGGGTATTCAACCCAATGGAATAAATATTCCGACCGGCACACCATGCGCAACCACGGCCCAATGTACATTGTTGTTGAGCCCCCTTTTGTCTTTGCCATGTCCTGATTGCCGCCGCGAGCGCCGCTTCCATGGGCACGAACCTTGACGTGACTGGCGTCTATCATCAGCAACTCAAACTCCGGATTACTAATCAACTGTTCCAGTAGCCGCTCCCACACTCCCTTATCGCGCCAACGGCAAAAACGCTTATGGGTATTTTTCCAATCTCCATAGCTTGGCGGCAAATCACGCCAAGGGGCACCCGTTCTCAAAATCCAGAAAACCGCATTGATAAATTGCCGATTATCACGCGCATTGCCTCTTCACGCGCCCTTTCAGCCCGGTAAGTGGGACTCCCGTTTTTCCTAGGCTTCGTTCGAAATGTTGTGCCGTTGATATGCTTCCGCCATTTGCTTGCCCATTTTGACGTTTGTATAATATAGCACATATCTCGTAACGACATCATCTGGAAAACTGTAGCTATTTTTTCAAATTATGACGAACTTCTGCTTTGGTCATATTATAGATAGCCGCCAGCTTTTCGCTGGATTTGCGCGAGAGTTTTACTTTGCCGGAGATCCAGCGACTTATGGTGGCGGGATCGGTGCCAAGCAGAGATGCAAGCTCTTTCTGTGTAATACCAAGGCGTTGTTGCAGTTTTTTTGTGGTTGATCCGTTCTGTCGGGTTCGTTCGAGCCATTGTTCGATTGTCTTCTCGTTCCGGGCATCAGCGATTTTTTCCAAATGTGCGATCTGGTTGCGGCATTCCATCAGTTCTTCCTTCAGCACCCGGTTCCGGTTTCTCAGATGGCGCAGATGGCGGCTGATTTCTCCCCGGATCAGCGTCCGAACCTTGTTTTCGATATCTTCCTGGATCTTGTTCATAATTCCCCTATCCCTGTTGTGGAGTTTCTCGCATAATCGTCTCAGAGGCAGGTGCAGGGAAAGAGAAAATCGTGGTAGGGGGAGAGGGAACTTCATCTTTCAATGTACGTAGCCGTTGCCGGAGCATAAATTACTCGGATTGCCGCAATTTGTCAAGTATTATCCCTATGTCACTCTTGGAAATTTCCTGCAGGGCTGAAAAACGGGTGATGGTTCCAGACCCGGGGCGAACCTTTCCGGTTTCCCAGCGACAAACGGAGGTCGGATTCGTTCCGAGAAGGCGGGCAAGGTCGCGCTGAGTCAGGGAGTGCTGAACCCGGAATGCGGTAAGAGCGGCCCCTGTTACTGTATGTCCCCCACTCTGGAGGATCCTCTTCTCGGTCAGTCTGAGCCGTTCTTCGATCTTGTCGAGACGCTGCTCCACGGCCTGTACCAGCCGCGCCGAAACAATTCGGTGCGCTTCCTTACGGGCTATTTTGCCAATCTCCTCATGGAGAACCTGTTGCAACTTTGACATAGTAGTTCCTCAACTTGCCCGGTTTGAAAGATGGTGCGGCAGAGACCCGACCACCACCAACTGCGCTTTTTCATCCCAGAAAAAGTAGATCCGCAGGCAGTAGCGGCGGTGATAGGAGTTTCCCTTGCACAGCTTCATTTTGAGAAAACACTGCGAATCGCTCCCAACAGGGTAGTTGACATAATAGTCCGTTCCCTCTTCCCCGGCACGACCGCGTTCGATCGATCCTTTGCAGGCGAGTCCGAGTTCCCGGCAGCGTTTTCTGAACTTGTAATCGCTGCCGAGTCCCAACCGGGCGTTCCGGTATTCCGTCCCAAGCAGGGCCAAGGCCTGACAAATCAGCTCTGGAGATTGGTACTGCGCCTTGGCGAGTCCGCGTTCGGCGCGCTGATGCAAATACACCCTTCCGGCAAGTTCGCGCTTGGCCCATTCCGCCACCTTGTTGTGGGAATCGGGCAGGTTCGGGAGAACGGCTTTCATCCGCACGCAGGCTTCGTCGCATCGTTCCCGGTATTCCAATGCTCTTTTGCGTTGTTTAGTCAATTCCGACTTGAGAGTGATCACCTGCCTTTGATACATGGCGGCGGCCTCGGTTTTCGCGCGAAGTTGTTCGGTAAGGTTCCGGACAATCAAGCTTTCTTGCTCGACGACCTGCGCCGTCGGCCTGATGTGTTCTTTGGCGATCAACTCCACCTCATCACAGAGTATCTTTGCTTCCCGCAGAAAGAACATGCCGTTCCAGTCCGTCTCCACGGTTTCGGCATAATGCCGGACGATGGTTTCCAGAAACGCGGCAAATCCGGCGGCTCCCCGAAGTTGATCGCGCTCAAAATTCCAGATACAGTCTTTGAACACGATCGGATGACGGGACAGGTTCTCCTCCCGCGAATCGAACCCAGGATAATATGTCCGCACGGCTCCATCATAAACGGTCCATGGCCGCCCGATCAAATCGCTCCATTCAATGGAAGCCGGAATCGAGAGAGTCGCAACTGTGGCGATTCCGCTCAGATTCACCGCCAAAGAACGGGGATCGATCATATAGCGCGGCGTATGGGTCGAATTGCGCCATTGTCCGGAATTGACTTCCGAAACGATGACGACCGGATATTTTCTCTTCAAATCCATAACGTGGCGGAACAATGTTCGCACCGAGTCCGGTCCGGCGGCGGCAAAGGGCTGGCCGCTAATCGGCGGTTCCAATCCCGCAATTTTCGACAACGTCTGTGCAAAGCGGAACTGGGGAATGATCGGATATAGCAGTGTGGAATCCCGGAATGCCCGTCCGCCGAGGTGAAGTTGGCCGTCGCGTTCGATCAGTGCGACTTCGAAAATCCCGGACTTCTCACTGTCGATCCGGAACGACCACAGGCGGCGCTCCGGAAGATGGATCGCTTCGGTGGCATAGCCGACTCCACGGCGTAAAAAACTGCCGTTCTTTCCGACCACCGCGGAAAGTTTCCGCATGGTCACGGTTTCGGAGAAGGCCAAAACCGCCGTCATCGTATTCCGGTAAACCTGTTCCATCTCGGGCCCTGTCTTGAGGAGAGAACGAAGCTGGAATGTTTTGACGAAGCGTGCGTGCCCTTCCTTTCCCATACTGTTTTCTCCTGTCATCGGAATCTCCTTTTCTGTTGTCGATAGGCGGAAAATGTAACCTCCCCTTGCGTAAAAGGCAAGCGAAAAATCAATAAAAACACAGCTTTTTTTAATTGCGTTAAAATGTTGTTTTACGCTCAGAAATCAATGATTCATTTCCTCGGATCAAGGAGGCCAGAAGGCGTGGGTTTGGTTTGACGCGAACGCTCGGCATTTTGTCGAAAACCGGGGGCGACTCCGGCAAAGACCTTATATTCAGAACGGAAGCATGAAGCGTAAGAGCCGGAAAAATTGATTAATTGACTTTTGCGGATTCACGTTTTTTGAAAATGCCGAAAACGAATCCGCCGATTTTCTTTTTGACATTCAACGGGAAACGCCCCCTTATCCGGCATCCGGCTCCGGGATGCCCCTCCACCACGGGAATGGCTTTTGAGGCGAGAATCGCATCCCCTCCACCTGATTCCGATTTCGGAAGTGTGCAGCCGTACAGCGAAAAGTCAATTTTCATCTTGTTTTCCATCATGAGGCGATCGCACGAAATGGCGTCATAAAATAATGCCCGTATCGGGGCACAACGGGGGCTGTGTTCACAATAAAGAGGATGGGCTGAACCGCCCTGATGCGGCTGGCGAATTTCAGCGCACGGCGAGATCTGTGCGAACAAAGCACGAAAAACGGGAATTATTCAATATGATGAACTTTCAGTCCTTCGAAGACGATGTCGATGTGGCCTTGGAGCCATTCCCGACACCGGTCTTCCTGAAAGCTTCTGTGGTCGAGGAGAACTTCGCGCCACCCCGGACGACTTTCGTAATAGGCGTAGAGCCAAATTTGGAAGCAGTTCTCGTGAGTGAACTGATAGCAGCCGATCCGCCTGCCTTCATGCAGAATGTACACCGGCTTGCGGTAGTCGGGACTGTCGTAATCCCTGATCTCCGGCGGATCGAATGTCAGTTTGTAATCCAAATGGGCACCTCGAAGAAATTGTCTCCTCCGATAAGTTAACACGCAAGTGTCCATTTACAAGAGCGTCTCCGGCAAAGAACCGGAGATAAATTATCACTTTGCGAAACGAAAAACGCCCGCGGGAAGAACATCGGGTTCCCCGCGGGCGTTTTTATTATTCGGTCTCCTTGGACATACTCTCTCCGGTGGCGAGTTGGTCGAGTTTTTCCTGAAGCGTCTCATCGGATTCCTGTGCAGCGGCTTTCAGGGCGGCTATCTGTTCACCGGTGATTTCTCCGCTTGTGGCGAGCGGGTCGATCTCCAGCTCAACCCGTGTTGCGCCCCCGGCATTACAGGCAATCCGGGCTTCGTCCTTGTTTATCATTTTCATATCTCCATCTCAGGGGTCCGGCAGTTGCCTCACGCACCCGCCCATCGATCCTTGATTTAGCGTGTAAGATGTTAATATGCAATATATTAACAGACATATAACAGCTGAATATCTTATTAAAGCGGTATCCGGCGACTTCGCGGTCAAACCAGGTTCCGATTATTCCACGTTAACATAGCGCATGATGCAGGCGAGCAGGTCATCGTAGCTTCCGGTCATCGCCTCTTTCGTGAACCGTTCGATGAATTCGGCATCGTATCCGGCACGGCGGAGCGCCTGCCGAACTTTGCCCAGCAGGGCGAACGCATTGCCGTCGGTTCCGATAAGGCGGACGGTTACGTCCGTGACGGGGTATTTCTGTCCGCTCATTTGATTCTCCCGTTTTTGCCCGGCCAGCCGATGCCGGGAAAGTTCCGGTCGCCGTGCCGCACGGTTTCTCGTTCGGTGTCTGCCGCTTTGCGGTAGTCGGGATGATTGCGTTCCTCTGTGGCGCAACGCTCGCAGATGCAGTCGGTGTTGAATCGAGACATGGTTCTTGTTCCATTGAGCGGCTTGCCGCAGCGGTCGCAATTTTTCTTTTTGAAGAAGGAATCGGTCATGATATGGGTTCCATGGTTATGCCGGAGGCTCGCGCCCCCGGCTGGTTTCGGTGATCAGAATCCCTTGTCGCTCAGGATGTCCACCGCTTTCCGATAGGCATTCATGCTCGCCATGACCTTCTCTCTGGCTTTTTTCAGCTCGGCGCCGATCAGCGAGTCTTGCGTTTTGGCGATTGCTTCGCTGATCGCCTGTTCGACGCTGTTGAGCATGTCCAGCGCTTCCTGCCCGTCTCCGTGTAGGTTGTCAGCCAGCGGCGCTCCGCTTTCGGTTGCCCAGAACTCTTCCGGTACGATGCTCTTCGTGGCTTTTCTCATTTTCGTTTCTCCTTGGTTTTGTTCCGGTTGCGTTATGCTTCCGTTCACACTGCATAATTAACCATGATTATGCCTTGATAGCCAGTCTGTTATGCATGAAATACCGTTAATATATCGAAATAAAAAACGCCCGAAGACAGGGCTTTCGCTCCGCCTCCGGGCTTGGGTTATTTTGTTTCCGATTCAGTTTCCGTCAGGGCTTCGAGCACCTTGTTGGGGTCGGCTCCGGCTTTCACCAAATCGGTGGCGGCTCCGTTGATCTGGCGGCCGATCTTCACCTTGAGTGTGCCGTCGGTCGTTACGGCGGCCGCCCCGGATTTCTCTGTGCCGGTCGCGCCGTCCGCATTGACTTTGCCGGTCATTTCGATTTCGACGTTGTCGCGAGTGACCGCCGACAGAATTTTGCCGTAGCGGAGATTGAGCGACAGCGTGTAATCTTCGGGATTGATTCCGGCGTCGAAGCCGAGTCCGTCGCCGTACTGAATGACGTTGTGTCCGCACGAGCAAAGAAAGACGGTGGCAAAGACAGCCACTCCGGCAAGAAACAGATTCTGCATGATTATTTTCCTTTGTTGTTGGTTTTCCATTTTTTTGTGGAGACGTCGCACTGGCACGAACTTGCCCAGGCGTCCCAGCCGAACAGCTGGCAAAGGTTGCCGAACCGCTGCGCCTGGTTCATGACGATGTAGCGCAGCGGATTGTACCAGCCGTATTCGGCTTTGGCGACCTTGTAGCCGTTGGTCTTGAAGCGGGTGTTCGATTCGGTGAATTTCTCCTTCGAACAGTCGGATTCGTACCATTCTACGTCGTGGATGAAGGCCACGACCGCCAACGACGGATGCAGCTCGGTGATGGCATCCCGCAGCCACTCCGGGAACGAGTCCGGCCCGATGCCGTTGTAGATTTTCGCGAGCGTGGTTGGCGTGTACTTTCCCAGAATCTCACGGCCTTCCAAACCGTACCTTTCCGCCAGTTTCAACAGCTTTTTTACTTCATTGATCTTCGACATGGGACCTCCCTGGTTAAGATACATCGGATTCGTTCCCGGCGGAGTCCACCGGAACGTTTTGCACAATTTCGTCACTCATGGTAAATCCTCCTGATTTTTAAGCGCCACAATTCCATACACGTCGTAGTAAGTCAACTTCACCAGCGCCGCCGCGAGGGACTCCCCGGCGGCGATCTCCGTCACCGTTTCGTTGGCGATGCCATAAAGCGTTCCGTTGCGGATTCCCAGCGCCTGGATGGAGGTGAAATATTCCGTATCGGCCCCGGAGGCGTATACCTTTTCCCTTCTGTACCCGGTTCCCCACAGGTATGTCCAGTCCGAATTCCCGTCAACCAGCGTCGGCGTTGTCCCGTCGATCTTGTACAGCATTCCGTTGCGGAGCCCGTAGGCCATCCGGTAGGATTTCAGGGTATAGGTTCCGTCAGAAGAGGTGTTTCCCTCGTAGTAGCTGTATCCGGCAACCGCGCTCCATCCCGATTCGCCGCCGACCCTCGTCAGCGTCGAACCCGCCAGATGATATAGCTCGGAACCGCACAACGCATACGCCCCGCGGTTGCTTGTCGAACCCGTATAGTCCGATGCGGTCAGCCCGCGCCAGCCGGACAGGCCGTTCAGTTGTTCCGCCGCCCCGGAATGCAGGCGGTACAGGTATCCGTCGCGGATTCCATACACGAAAAACTCATTTCCCCCGACATACGCGGGGACGACTTCGCTCCATCCGGGGCCGATTGACCGGTGTTCGATAAGCGTGAGTTCATCGGGATCGAATGTCGCATAGGAAACCACCCCGTTCCGGTCCAGCGGGTAGAAGCTCATGACGGACGAGGTGAACGATTCCTGCGCGACGCCGACGATATCCGTAAGTCCGCGCAGATAGCTCGGGCCGGAGCGGTAAGTCCCGTTACAGACCTTCAGTGTGCTCCACCCGGTTTCCCCGGGGTATTGGATGAAGCCGATGGTTTCCCCGTCTCCGCTTCCGGTGAATGTCAGCAGCCGTCCGTTGACGATGAATTGATTCCCGTAAAGGTTGATGGCCCATAGATTCCCGAAACTGGTGGTTCCGAAGAATTTCTCCGGCGGACACGGCCCGATCACGGCGGCCTGGGTGCCGTCCATTTTCAGCAGAACCGCCTGGGATCCGGGCCGGACATACGGGATGTTTCCGGCGGAATAGCGCATCAGCGCGTCACAAGCCAGCATGTCACGCCTCCGTCAGTTTCGAGACCAGTTTGGTCAAGCCGGTGATGTTGGCGAACGTCA
>Ga0209373_10004254_pt1 | contig 12481 bp, 15 predicted proteins | sample Higcelweek5metaG_FD_187173 | JGI IMG/M metagenome (GOLD analysis project Ga0209373, IMG submission 187173) | Freshwater pond sediment microbial communities from the University of Edinburgh, under environmental carbon perturbations - High... | ecosystem: Environmental > Aquatic > Freshwater >... | reverse complement strand
TGACGGCATATTACATATAATCCCGCAACACTGTAAAAGAGGAGAATGACAATGTCTAGAAATGATAAGAGATTCAATAAGCACACAGACATGATCGACAAAAGAATCGGCAAGATATGCAATGCTCTCAAGAAGCGAAAAGAAGTCAAATCGGCATACCCGGGTCCGATAAGCAACGGAAAGAAAGGCTTGAAAAAGCTAAAATACATCCGCATGAACGGTGGAGCCATGCTCGAGGTGTTCATAAGCGGGATGTCTCAGAAGATCCCAGTGTATATAGATGCCCAGAACGAATCTGAACTTAACGATATGATAGCTTCCATAAGCAGCGATATCAAGAAGAAGTTTGACCTTAGTTGAAAGTTTATTATTGATTTTAAGATGATTATGTAATGGTCAGATGATGTTATATGCGGATAGGAATTGAAATCAGAAAGGCCTGGGGCGCATAGCGTTCCAGGCCTTATTCATTTCATGTGCGCATTTTCTCAGATGAGCTTGCCGGTCTCCTCGATTATTTCTTCCTTGATGCTGTTCATCTTTTCGATTTCTTCTTCTTTGAATTTTCCCAGCACGAAATCGTGCGCTCCGAGGCGGCAGACGATGGCGCCGTCTTTTTCTTCGCCGACGCCGACTCGGATGCGGGTGAAGGCCTGCGTTCCGAGTTTTTCGATCATGTCCTTGATGCCGTTGTGACCGGCTGAAGACGAATCGGTCGCTATCTTGTATTTCCCGATCATGATGTCGAGGTCGTCATGGATGACCAGGATGTCTTCAGGCGCGAGCTTATAGAAATCCATGATCGCCCGTGCCGCTTCCCCGGAAAGGTTCATGAAAGTCTGGGGTTTCACCAATATTATCTCATTCCCGTTGAAGCTGCCTTTCGATATCTCGGCGTTGAATTTCTTGTTGAATTCGAAATCTGGGAATAACCATTTCTCTTTGATGATATCTGCGAACGCGAACCCGATATTGTGCCTGGTTGAAACATATTCGTTTCCTGGATTCCCAAGCCCGATGATTATTTTCATAGGTTTATTTATTTGAGTTAGCATTATCCAATAGGTCAATGTATCCTTGGTCGTCTTCCGATTTCTTGAAATCTTCGATCGAATCCTCTTCCATTTCATATTTCCGAGGCAAGTCTTTGCCTAGAACGACGACAATGTCGGGGATTTCCTTCTTGCTCTTCTCGATCACTCTTTTGTATCCTTCCGGGATATCATAGGAAACCTTGGTGGGGAGCTTGGTGGCGATCTCATCGAGAGTGAATGGTTTCGATCCGTTCGTGCGGTCGAAAGCAGTCGATGTTTCCTCGTTGAATTTCATCTGATCAACAATCGTGACGACGTTCTTATATCCGAATCTTTCATTGAGGAGTTTTTCTATTTTCCCGAGCAGCGATCTGTCTCCGCTTTTGTCGATTATCGCGACAGTCGCCTTCTCATCGGCAATTTCCTCTTTTCGTCGATTGATTTTGTTGAGATCGAAAACATTCCGAGCAAGATCATGGATTTCGCTATAGTTGCTGATGCGGGGGATGAGAACGAAGGCTCGCGTGCTTCCGACCATTACATGGGAAACTTTTAGCAAGCTGTCGCGGTTCCAGGCGTCGACTACCACGTTGTTTATATTGGCAGTGTCCATCTTTTTGCTGAGTTCGAAAAAAGCCGCTGCTTCATCGGGGCTGATATCGGTTTTGATGTTGTCCCCAAGAGCGTCGATGAGATCGTTGATCGCGACTATGTTGAAAAAAGTCCCAGCGGAAAAGATCTTGTTCTTCGTCGCTTGCATTATCTGCTGCTGCCTCTTGGCGCGCCCGAAATCTCCTTCAGGGTCGTCATGGCGTTCGCGGGCATATTTGAGGGCAGTCGCGCCGTCTAGCTGATGGAATCCTTTTTTGAGCTCGAAAAGCTCATAGCTGTAATTCGGGCCAGGATAAGTCGCATCATAGATATCCCTTTCGCTTGTTATATTGATTCCTCCGATGGCGTCGATCACCCTTTTGAAACCGTCGAAATCCAGAACGACATAGTAGTTCATATCAAGCGAAGTGATGTCCTTGACCGTTTCCTTTATCGACCTCGCCGCTTCATCGGGATCGTTTCCGGAGCGGTTGAGGGATGCTTGATATACCGAGTTTATTTTTGTCTGATAATGCGTTCCGGGAATTTTGGCATACAGGTCGCGCGGAAGGGAAAGGAGTGCTATTCGGTTGGTCTTCAAATCTATGCTCAAGATCATTATTGTGTCGGTGAGGTTTTGCCCGGGCTTCCCTTTCCCGGCAGCGCCCAGAAGCAGCACATTGATTCTTCCAGTTTCTGATCCTTTGAGGTCGGAAGCACCGGATGTCACTGATTTTATGGTATCAAGGATGGTTTCTTGCCGTTTCGAATCAGGATTCACTTTGTTTCCAAAATAGTTCAATTTGTATAAAAAAAAGGAGACATAGCCCAAAGCCAGAAGAATCAGAAGGAGGGCAAGCCATAGAAGGACTCTCGTGATGATTCTTTTTCTTTGCATGTTGCTATTTCTTATGAAATATGTTTTGAGGAAAGCGGGTGCCTGTGCTCATAATAGACCATGAGGCTCTTTGGCGTCAAACTTTGGCTTTCTGAAGGCAAAATAAGCTATTGTCAAAGCACGGAATTCCTGTTATTCTTAGGAGGTGCTATAAGAAAATAGCTATGGATCAGATGAGAAATGAAAACGGCTCGCAAGATGTCGAATATATAGGTGTCGGCAATTTCGTGCTGGAAATAGTCAAGATAGTCCTCTTGGCCTTTTTTGTCATCGTGCCTATCAGGGTGTTCCTTTTCCAGCCGTTCTTCGTGCAGGGAGCATCTATGGAACCTAATTTCGAAGACGGGGAATATCTGATCATAAACGAGTTCGGATACAAAGACACGACGATCGGAATCGGAGATTCGCATCTTCTGACTATAAACCATTTCAAGACAGTGGACCGCGACCGCGTCGTCGTGTTTCGCTATCCTCTTGATCCTTCGAAATATTTCATCAAAAGAGTCATCGGCCTTCCTGGAGAAAAAGTGGAAATAAGGAATGGCCATGTGGCGATATTCAACAAGGAGCATCCGGACGGATTCGTTCTGGATGAGAGCGGATATCTCCCAAAGGGACTGAACACGTCCGGAGATCTGGTTGTGACGCTCAAAGACAACGAATATTTCGTGCTAGGAGACAACCGGCCATACAGTTCAGATTCCAGGATTTGGGGAACGGTTCCGGAAAGCCTGGTTGTCGGAGAAGTGCTTCTCCGTGCCTGGCCTCTCGACAGATTGAACTTCTATTAATCTCTATAAGATAAATTCGCTTAAAAAATATGGAAAAGAAGACTGTGAAAAAAGCTGCCAAGAAAGTCGTTGCCGAGAAGAAGAATCTTGAACCGATAGTTCTTCAGACTCTTCGCGGAATGAAAGACATCCTTCCGGAAGAGCAGTCATATTGGGAACAAGTAAGGCGCGTTTCCGAACGTCTTGCCAGAGACTACGGTTTTTCCAGGATCGATCTTCCGTCAGTGGAATTTTCCAATCTCTATGTCAGGACTATCGGGGAAGGGACTGACGTCATCGACAAGGAAATGTATAATTTCACGACCCGCGGAGGGGATAAGGTGGCGCTTCGCCCCGAGTTCACTGCCGGCATCTGCCGAAGCTATATCCAGCACGGCATGAATGTGCTCTCGAAGCCCGTGAAGCTTTTCTCGACCGGTCCGGTCTATCGCTATGACAGGCCGCAGGAAGGAAGATACCGCGAACATTATCAGGCCAATTTCGACGCTTTCGGCGAGCAGGATCCGATCCTGGACGCCCAGATGATCCAAATCGCTCACCGCTTCATGCAGTGCCTCGGCATCAAAGCCGTTCAGATCCAGATCAACTCGATCGGCTGCCCGACTTGCCGCAAAGACTATCTGAATTTGCTCGTGAACTATTTTGATTCCAAAAAGAACAAACTTTGTCAGGATTGCAAAAGAAGGCTCGAAACCAATCCGCTTCGCATCCTGGATTGCAAGGAGGACAAATGCGTGCAGGTGGCAGTGACCGCTCCGCAATCGGTGGATCACCTGTGCGAGGAATGCCATGTCCACTTCAAGACCCTTCTGGAATATCTCGATGAGCTCGACCTTCCATATACCATCAACCCGCACCTCGTGCGCGGTTTGGACTATTATACGAAAACGGTTTTCGAAATATGGTCCGGTTCCGAAGAGGGGAAGAAATTCTCTCTCGGAGGCGGAGGGCGCTATGACAAGCTGCTCAAGAATCTGGGAGGCGAGGACACGCCAGCCATCGGATTCGCAGTGGGAATCGAGCGGCTTATAATCGAAATGAAACGGGTTCAGGCCAGACCGTATAAGCCGATGAAACCTCGCGTTTTTCTGGCGCAGCTCGGAAACATGGCCAAGAAGAAAAGCCTCAGGCTGTTTTCCGAACTTGAAAAAAACGGTATACTGATAGCAGAGAGCTTCGGTCGCGGAAGCCTGAAGTCGCAGTTGAAAGTCGCCAACAAGCTGGGCGTCGAATTCACTCTCATCCTGGGACAGAAAGAGGCATTGGACGGAACAGTGATCGTCAAGAACATGACGACCGGAGTCCAGGAGACTGTCAGCATGGACAAGCTGTTCGACATGATCAAAAAGAAGCTGAAAGCCGACAATGTGGTCGTCTATCACAACGGCGAACATGATACGCACGGCGTATAATATAAATCGAGACAAACCTATGTGCATATTCTGCAAAATCATCAACAAAGAAATTCCGGCGGCGGTTGTCTATGAAGATGATGACGTTTTGGCCTTCAAAGACGTGAGGCCTTTGGCTCCGGTGCATATTCTGATCATCCCGAAGAGACACATTGAAAGCATTAGCAATCTGACTGAGGAAGATACGGAACTGGCTGGAAAGCTCATTCTGACTGCCAAAAAAATAGCCGAAGATTTTGACATTTCCCCGAAAGGGTATAAACTGTTATTTCGGGTGGGCGAATGGGGTGGACAGGAAGTTCCGCATATCCATCTCCATCTGATCGGAGGAGCGAAGCTCCAGGAGAATATCCATCCGGAAGTCATATAGGGGAAGAGTATTTTTCAGACGATTGAGTGAGTTATAATAGAGTTTGAAACTATAGAAGGGAGGTTTTTTATGATCGAAGTGAAAAAGAAAGACCGAGAGACTTCCGAAAGTCTTATCAGGCGTTTCAGCCGCCGCGTTCAGCAGAGCGGTGTCTTGGTGCGCGCGAGACGTGTCAGATTTCGCGCCGAAGAGAAGAGCAAGCGCCAGTTGAGAGAAGGCGCCATGTATAAGGCGGAAGTCAGGAAGCTCGTCGGACGTCTCAAGAAGCTTGGAAAATTCGACGAAGAAAATTTCAAGAACACCAAGAAGAAACTCATTAAGAAATAATTGCCGAACAATAATATGTTGAAGCAACAAATTCTTGAAGACCTCAAATCGGCTATGCGAGAGGGGAACGCTGAGAAACGCGACACTCTCCGCATGCTGGATTCGATGATCAAAAACACCGAGATCGACAAGAAGAAACGTGAAGAGGGATTGAGCGACGAGGAAATCCAGGAAGTGGTGATGAAAGCCATCAAGCAAAGAAAGGATGCGATCGCCCAATATGTCGATGGAGGAAGAGAGGAATTGGCTGACAAGGAAAAGAAAGAAATAGAATTCCTTTCAGTCTATATGCCTTCTCAGCTCAGCGAAGACGAAATCAGGAAAATCGTCCAAGAGACGATTGCCGAATCCGCCGATTCCGACATGGGAAAAACGATGGGCGCTGCCATGGCAAAGCTCAAAGGTAAAGCCGACGGCACGATTGTGAGGAAAATCGTCGAGGAAGAATTGAAGAAATAAGAATCTTCTCTGATATAAGAAAAACCATTTTGTAAAAGGAATGGTTTTTTGTTGAAATGAAAAAGCCCGCCAAAGTCCGAAGACTTGGCGGGCAGTGGAGCAGATTCTGCTCAATCCTGTTCAGGCGACAGCCGCATTTTGTCGCTGTCTTGCAGGAACGGTTTCCGTGATGACGTAGTAAGTCGACGTCAGCCATAACAAGAACCCAGCCATGAAAACGATCGAGCCCATCGTCATGCCCCATTCGGTCATAGCCGGCCAGGAACACGCGTAGATGGCGATTCCCGCAATCGACATAATACGGGTCTTCCATCCGATGAGCAGCGCGGCGACGGTCAGCGCAACAGCTATGCTGAATCCGCAGAACTGGATAACGGGTTCGATTGATTTCAGGAACGGAGTTACCGCTCCGTAAAAACACAACGATACTGACGGTTATATTTGCCGTCTTTTCCGCTGTTATCCTGCTCATGTAGTCCTCCTGAATAGTTTATTAACGTCGCGGGATTGCGCACGGACACTGTACCTTAGCACAAAATAGATAAAAAGTCAATAGCGACGTAATTTGGCTAAAATAAAACAAAAAAAGCTACTTTTATAAAGTAGCTTTAATATTCGTACCGCAAGAGAGACTCGAACTCTCATGATAATATTTGATAAAAACTTTATCTGTGATGGACTATAATTAAATAATAACATTAAAACAATAGAAAAATGGAGCTGAGCAAAAAAATATCAAAAAAATATGATTTCGATTTTGATGTAAGCAACTCTGGATTGGTGGCTATTTCTATTTCTGCCAGATGCAGATCAAAGAGTCAGACGGGAAAGAGCATGGATGAGGATTTGCGTATAAGGCTCAATGGCACGGACTTCAGAGGGGTCCCTTTGCGGAAAAATATCCAACTGTTCAATATCCCGCCGGCATTCAACGGTTCCTTCCTGAAAGGTGGCAAAAAAACAGTCGTAATTCTTACTTCCCTGAACAAGGGGCAGCATCGGCTAAGCCTCATAGCTAAGAGCAGTGCTTTCGTGGAGGAGATAAAGACTACAGAATTTTCCGGAAAACAGGATATTGAAATAGAAATCCAGGAAAAGGCTGAGGATTGCAACAACCTGCCTTGGTACGCATTCGTGTTAGCAGATCTGCCGCTCAGCTACTTGTCAGCCGACTTCACTATAGAAAAGCGTTTTCGCGACAGTGATGATGTGAAGGCCATAATTGACGGAGTTATCGCAAGAAATGTTTCTGGGCGGAAATTTAAATATTGGTATTTGGTCGGAGGTTTGCTTGGATGGCTTTTCGGTAAAAAGATAGGAGAAAAGAGAGATGATAGTATAGAACTGAGTCCTGAATTGGATTCAGGAATCCATTATATAGAGTTCTGGACTGACAGAATGCCGGTTTTTCGCAAGATAAAGCTCGGCCTTTACCATTCAGAAAATCAGCCTGATGCCCGTGCGGCCGATCTTGTCAGAACGTACTCATCCGTAATCGAAGATGCTTCTAAAGAATTCGGAGTTGATCCGATTCTTACGGGAGCTATGATCTATCAGGAACAGTCGACAAATGTGAATTTTGTCGATACTCTCACAGATTATGTTGGCGGACTTCTTCATGTAAACACCTCAATAGGAATAGGCCAGGTAAGGGTGGAGACCGCCAGGCTGCTCGAGAACGTGTATCCCTCCTTGAACCCACTGGATCAGAATAATGATCCGTGGGCTGATTCCAATACGGTCCGGGTAGAGCGACTCAAAGATCCGTGGACAAATGCGAGATATGTAGCAGCCAAGATCAGATTCGACAAGGACAAGTGGAACGAAGCCGGATTCAGTCTGGAGAAGCGTCATGAGATAGTAGGAACGCTATACAATATCGAAGATATTGATAGCCCTATCAAGCCTTCCGAACAGGCGGAGCTTAACGATTTTGGAATAGGGGTCAAGGAAAACTACGACAAGGTCGGTAAGCTCTTGGGCATATGAAAGCGGGAAGGGCATTCAGCATCCTTCTGATTGTATCCGTATCGTTGGTGCTGGCATGGATTTTTCTTATCGGTAGAATAATCTATTGTTCTGGAATAGATGATTCGCAGAGGGCAGATGCTATTGTGGTCATGGGTGCCAGTCAGTGGAACGGTAAGCCTAGTCCGGTTTTTCGGGCGCGCCTAGATCATGCGCTCGAGCTCTATCTCAGCGGTTTTTCTGACAGAATAGTCCTGACTGGCGGAGTAGGGGCGGGTGAAATAATATCTGAAGCGGTATCGGGCAGGAACTATCTGTCGGATAAGGGCGTGAGGAGTGAACATATGTTTCTGGAAGAAAAAGGGAGAACCTCAAAAGAAAGCCTGGATGGAACGGCGAAGATTTCAATGGACAAAGACATTCGGTCGATCATTCTGGTGAGCGATGGTTTTCACATGATGCGGATTAGAAAAATGACTGGTGACCTTGGTATTATATCCTTTGTTTCTCCGGTGAAAAACAGCCCAATCAATGACGATGCGTTGACATTGTTTAAATTCTATATCCGAGAGAGCTGGGTTTATGTTCTGTATCTAGTTTTCGGGGCATGAATCGTTCGTATACCTTAAATAAAGCAAAAAACTACCAGTTAAAGTAGTTTTCTATATTCGTACCGCGAGAGAGACTCGAACTCTCATGATGTTGCCATCGCGGGATTTTGAGTCCCGTGCGTCTACCAGTTCCGCCATCGCGGCATTTTGTAATGCCCTCACAATGTAGTATAATTCACTTAACCATTATGGCGAAAATAATTTCATTAGTCAATCAGAAGGGCGGAGTGGGGAAAACCACCTCTGCCATCAACCTGACGACCTATTTGGCGTCGCTGGGCAAATTCGTGCTGCTTGTGGATCTCGATCCGCAGGGGAATGCCTCTTCAGGGCTTGGAATCGACATCAGGAACGTCGAGAAAAGCCTCTATCATTCCATGGTGCTCGGCGAGCATCCTAGGAATGTCATCATGAAAACAGACACGCTCGGTCACGACCTCATCCCGTCGTCTCAGGATCTGGCTGGAGCCGGAGTGGAACTGGTCCATATGGACAACCGCGAATTCAGGCTATACAACGTCCTTCGCGAGATAAGGACCGACTATGACTATATCATCATCGATTCGCCGCCGAGTCTCGGACTTCTCACGATCAACGGGCTCGTGGCGAGCGACGAAGTGCTCATCCCGGTGCAGACCGAATATTTCGCATTGGAAGGATTGAGCCAGCTTTTGAATACCATCGGCCTTGTCAAAGAGCATCTGCAGCCGAATCTCAAGATCATGGGGGCCGTCATGACCATGTATGACAAAAGGAACAGGCTTTCGCGCCAAGTCGTCAAAGAGCTTCGCGATCACTTTCCGGGGCATGTTTTCGATTCCCTGATTCCAAGATCAGTGCGTCTCGCCGAAGCGCCGGGATTCGGGAAATCCATCCTCGGATTCGATTCCTTTTCCAGCGGCGCAAGGGCATACAAAAACCTGGCTAAAGAAGTCATCAGCCTTGAAAACAAAGAGCAGGAGAAGAAATTCTCGGTCTAGCAATCCGTATTTTTGTCATCCCGAGCGTAGCGAAGCGAAGTCGAGGGATCTGGTGGTGAAATATTTCCGGCAAGTATTGGCAAGCAGATCTCTCGACTCCATTCATTTCGCTTTCGCTCCATTCATTTCGCTCGAGATGACACATGTATAAATAGTCTAATAACTAAAAATAAAAATGGCACAGAATTATGGATTGGGGAGAGGCCTTTCTTCTCTTATCCCTCAGAAAAACAATAGCGAAAAGAAAATTTCAGCTCCCGAAGAAGGTTTCAACTATTTCGGTCCTGCAAGAAACGAAATGCCAAGCGCGGCTTCAGCAAAAAATGATGACACTGGCAATGGGAGCGGAATCAGGGAAATGGAACTTTCCGAAATTATTCCTAATCCCAATCAACCTAGGCTTCATTTCGATGAAGAGAAATTGAATGAGCTTTCCGTTTCAATCAAGAATCACGGAATCATCCAGCCGATAGTCGTTTCCAAGAAGGGGAACAAATATGAAATCATCGCCGGGGAAAGGCGTTTCCAAGCTGCCAAATTGGCAGGATTAAAGGCTGTTCCGGTGATCGTTCGTGAAGTGAGCGAGCAGGAGAAGCTGGAATTGGCTATCGTTGAAAATATCCAACGCCATGATTTGAATCCGATTGAAGAGGCCAAATCATATCAGCGGCTTTCCGATGAGTTCGATCTTACCCAGGAAGAAGCGGCAGCGAAACTCGGGAAAAGCCGCAGCGCGGTCGCGAACAAGCTGAGGCTTCTCACTCTTCCGATCGAAATCCAGAAGGCTCTCATGGAAGGGAAAATCACAGAAGGGCACGCCAAAGCGATCCTTGCCATATCGAACCCTGAAAAGCAGCGCGCTCTTTTCGATCTCATATTGAAAAGCGGCCTGACGGTCAGGCAGACGGAAAGCAAGACCCGCGAGATTTCGGTGCATACCCACAAGAGAACTGTGAACATCGATCCTGAGACGAAAGCGCTCGAAGACAAGCTTTCTGAAAAGCTCAGCACTAAAGTGAAGATTTCCAAATCAGGAAACGGGGGAAAGATAGTGGTTGAATATTATTCTCAGGAAGAGCTTGACAATATACTAGGCAGGATTCAGGCCTAGATTGACTTTCACTGACATGTTAAAAACCGCCTCGGCTTTGCCTCGGCGGTTTTTCGGATCATGTGAAGATACGATAGTCTGGCTAGGGAATCAGGAAATAATCTTTGTCCTCGTCGTCATCTGAGTTTCAGCTTTTCTGATTCGGCTATCCCAGTACTTGCAGTTTTCCTGTATTTTATGGATAGCTCTGAAGAACATAAACAGTGCGATTGCTATAATAGAAAAAATAGCTATCAAATCCATGACATTCCTCCCTGGTTTCAAGGTACAATTTGTCCTAAAGCAATCCTTTTTTCTTGAGCATCCTTCGGATATGGCTCTTGGCGTTCGATGTGCGTACGAAGCGGAGCCAGTCGCGACTGGGAGTCTTGTGGTCGCGGGATGTCAGAATTTCGATGACGTCGCCGTTCCTGATCTTGTAGTCCAGCGGAACCATCTTCCCGTTGACTTTGGCTCCGGTCGCGCGGTTGCCGACCTCGCTGTGGACGCGATAGGCGAAATCGATAGTGTTGGCTTCTTCGGGAAGATCGATGATGTCGCCTGACGGAGTGAATGCGAAGATATGATTCTTGAAAAAATCGATCTTGAGGCTCTCCATGAATTCCTGATCGTCTTTGCCCAGCTCGTTCTGCCATTCACGGAGCTGCCTCACCCAGGCGATATCCTTCTCGGGGATGACGGTTTTTTTGGAGCGGAAAAATATGTCTTTGAACTGCTGTTTCTTTTCGGAATATATCCAATGGGCAGCGATTCCGAATTCCGCCTCGTCATCCATTTTCTTGGTGCGGATCTGTACCTCAAGGAATTTTCCTTCCGGACCGAAGATGGTCGTGTGGATCGATTGGTATCCGTTAGGTTTCGGAAGGGAAATATAATCCTTGATCCTTCCGACCAATGGGCGGTATTTCTTATGCACTATTCCAAGCGTCTCATAGCAGTTGACCACTTCCGGCACGATAATGCGCACCCCGACCAAATCATATATCTTGTTGATATCCATATCATGGCGCTTGAGTTTCTGGAACAGGCTGTATGTATGCTTGGTCCTGCCATATATGTCGATGACGTCGATGCCTTCCCTGAGGAGCTCCTTTTTGAGTTCGCCTATGGCCTTGTCGACATATTTCTTCCGCTGGGTATATTGCTCTTTGACGAGTTTGGAAACCGCCTCATAGTTTTCCGAATCGAGATATTTGAAAGAGAGGTCTTCGAGCCTGGCCTTGATTTCTCCGATTCCGAGCCGGTTGGCGATAGGAGCGAAGACTTCCAATGTTTCCATAGCGATCCTTTGCTGCTTTTCTGGCGGGACATGATCGAGAGTTTCCATGTTGTGCAATCGGTCAGCAAGCTTGATGAGCACCACCCGGATGTCGGACGCCATAGCCAAAAACATCTTCCGAAGGTTTTCAAGATAGAGCTCCTCCTTGGTGCCGCGCAGTTTTATTTTCCCAAGCTTCGTCACACCGTCGACAAGCGTGGCGATTTCTTTGCCGAATTTCTTTTCTATTTCACTAAGAGACGTTTGGGTGTCTTCGGGAACGTCATGCAGGAGCCCGGCGGAAATCGTATGCGAACCCAGTCCTATTTTTGCCAGATTGAGCGCGGTGTGAAGGGGATGCTGGATATAGTCGACTCCGGATTTCCTTTTCTGCCCAGTGTGCGCCTTGAGAGCGACTTCATAGGCGCTTCGAATAAGCGCCTCTTTTTTCGAGTCGAGCTTGTGCACGCTTTTTATGATGTCTTCGATAGTGAGTTTTCTCTCAGGCATATTTTTTTTGTTGTTATGTCTTTCCTTATTCTTTCTCGAAGCCGCATTCCTTGTTGGAGCATTTCATTTTTCCTTTGGCGGCGAAGACAAGAAGGCTTTTGCATTTCGGGCATTCTTCCCCGGTGGGCTTGTTCCAAAGGGCGAAATCGCATTTCGGATAG
>Ga0209373_10004253_pt1 | contig 12482 bp, 11 predicted proteins | sample Higcelweek5metaG_FD_187173 | JGI IMG/M metagenome (GOLD analysis project Ga0209373, IMG submission 187173) | Freshwater pond sediment microbial communities from the University of Edinburgh, under environmental carbon perturbations - High... | ecosystem: Environmental > Aquatic > Freshwater >... | reverse complement strand
AATGATTCGGCTGCCTTTTCTATGCTGCCGAAGGCTTTCACAAATTTAAAAATCTCGTAAATAGAGAAATACAGTCCGCCGTCCACACGCCAGTAGTTGGGCTGTGAGAAATAGCTCTCAATGACATAATCATAAAGTTCATCTATTTCGGCAGGCAATACCGCTCCGCACCACATGAGACCGAACTTCAGCTTTTCACGGTTGGCAGCCTTTAAAAAAGCGTCTTCCAGCGCAACATTATTACCATGTCCGCCATGTCCGTCATCCTTGCTCCAGCCCCAGTCAAAAATAAATGCCGTAATACCATGATTGGCAGCTGCATCAATTTGCAATTCCAGTGTCTCCGGCAAGGAATCGTCCAAATATCCCCACAGGGGAATCTTCGGCTGCCGATGCCCCACAAAACGGGGAATGGCATCCTTCAAATACTGCCACTCAGTCCAGCCCTTTCCCCGCTTCAAATCATTATTCGGGGTTTGGTGCCAATTAGACCAATGGTAGCAGGCTACATCATATTGTTTTTCCATTATATTATCCCTCCTTTTCCAGTCGCATTTATTATAACAGGCAAAAATAAAAATACAACCCCTAAAAGCAACTATTTTTTGGACTTTTTCAATCTCTTTTCACGAAATAGTATTCATATATGATCCTACTCTTGTTTTTTGCAATATGAGGCTTGTCATACAGGAACATTTCGAGTCTGCAAAGCATATATTGCATACAGAATAATCATGAAAGGAATGATGTTAATGGGTACAGGCAGATCTTGTAGCTGCTTATTCGGAACAATCGCAACTCTGTTTTCCACCCTTCTGCTGACTTTGGCTACCGGTCTTTTATGGCTGTTCGGCTTTATTACGTCAGTACGGCTTATGATCCCTTATGCTTTGGCAACAGGTGTAGTGTTACTGATATTTCTGGCAGTAGTATTGGCTAAATGCAGAGCGATTCGCTGTATCGGCGATGGGCCGGCAGAATCCTGCCACGGCTCCTCCATCACATGCAAATGTATTTCCTGCTATGCAGGCATGGGCTTTATTGGCGCTGCAGTTTTCATCGCAGCCAGTATATGTATTCTGGCTACCGTCTTGTCGCCGGCAATAAATCCCGTATTGACCTTTATCACAGCCGGGTCATTTTGGCTGCTGTTCTTCTCGTTCTTTGCAACGCTGTTTTGCTTTTTACGGAGATGCTGAACAACACAAAAATTTTTAAAACTTGTGCGTGAAACAGCAGGGCTGCACCTTTACGGGTGTGGTCCTGTTTTTCTGTTAAAAAGATCACATATATAGAGCCTCATAGGCATCCGTATAAGCTCCAAAACAAAAAAGTACACCCCTTAAGGTGTACTCCAAAAATCATTTTTAAATTAAAAAAATTACCTTTGTTTGGTGAAGCACTCGCTGCAATAAACAGGTCTGTCTTCTCTGGGCTTGAAAGGAACCTGTGTCTGCTTGCCGCATGCTGCGCAAGTAGCCGGGAACATTTCTCTGCTGCGGTTAGAAGAGTAAGAAGATCCGCCGCCGCCATTATTGGCCTTGCGTGCATTACGGCAATCCTTGCATCTGGTGGGTTCATTGGTGAAGCCCTTTTCAGCATAGAAATCTTGTTCACTTGCAGTGAAGATGAATTCTTGTCCGCAATCTCTGCAGGTTAATGTTTTGTCTTGGTTGTACAAATGGGTTTACCTCGCTTTAAAAAAATATATGATCGGACTTTTCAATCTGTCATAGATTTATTATACACTATTCTATTCAATTCGTCCACATATTTATTAAAAAAAAATTAATAATATTTTCCAAGTGCATTTTGGCTCCTTAAAATTGACACAATATATCACATGAAGAGAATTTTGGTTGATATGATAGATGAACGTGAGTGGCGAATATACTTAAAATATTTTCCGCTTCATTCTGAGCGTCTTATCACAAAATAATATTTGTTGGGCGTGTTACCGCGCAAGAGACATAATCGGCACAACATCCTTATAAATTGCTGCGACTATTTATCAAAAACAAAAAAGTGCAGTATATCCTTCCATTCTGCTTCACCTTCCAGTGTCAATATTTCCTATTTTATTTGTGATGCCATTTGTATATCACTATCACATATCTCATTTGATATACATACTTATATATTGCAAGTATATATTAAAGGAGGTATCACTATGCAGTTGGACGGAATGAGCTGTCCTCTTATGGATAAAGATTATATGGATGAAGACGGTAAACTAAAAGCACACCCTTACCTGCCGTTGGCGCAGGCATATATACCCTATCAGCGGTACACGCAGCCTATGTCTCCTACAGAAGGTCTGCAAAAAGGTACAATTTGGAGCGATCTTGTCAGACCGTATATGAAGGAGGCGGGCAAATGAACCAAGAGCAAATGATGCGTCAGATGCAGGAGATCGGCTTTTATCTGGTGGAGCTGAATCTTTTTTTAGATACGCACCCCGAGGACAAAAAAGCCTTGGCGGAATACAATGCATATGCCATGCAGCTGCATGATCTGCGGAGGAAATACCTGGAGAGCTTTGGACCTGTGCTGAACTTTGGCAATCAGCCAGCAGGTGAGGGTTTCGACTGGATAAATTCACCGTGGCCATGGGAAAAGTGAGGAGGAATGAACGATGTGGATTTATGAAAAAAAGCTGCAATACCCTGTGAAAATCAGAAAGCCTGATCTGCGCATGGCCTCTGCCATGTTCACACAATACGGCGGACCGGACAGCGAGCTCTCCGCCAGCATACAATACCTAGCGCAGCGCTATACGATGCCCACGCCCGAGACAAAGGCGCTGCTGAACGATATAGGTACCTCGTGTTCATCATGGCAACCACCCCCCATATGGTCAGCATTCACGGGGGTTTCCGGGTTTTCATTTTCAGATGATATATCGTGTTCGCACTGTGCCTCACCCGCACGAATCCCAGCATCTAAGAGATTTTCAGTTATTTTCGTGCGTTTCGCCACTTCTTTTATGCTTTCCATAATATATTGCCATTTTGTAGGCAAAAGCTGCAGCTCCACCTCTGCTTTTTCATCCCGGGATACGGTGATCCGCTTTAACAAATTGCCATAAAAATTTTCGGTTGCCGTTTCTCCGTTTATAATACCGCTTATTTTTTTCTCAACATCCTTCTTGATGTCTGCACAGGAATAAACCAGAGCTTGTTTTTCCCTTGCGGTATTGATTTTTTCGGTCAGCTCGGCGATATCGGCATCATATTTTTCATTCATCATACGCATCTCCTCCTTTGTGATATTCTGTGAAAAGAAAGCATCCAGCACGGTCTTTTTCTTTTCCGTGATACTTTTCATCTGCTTCTCCAGTTTCTCCATGCTCAGCTGTTCTCCGTTTTCGCTGTCATGCATGATTTCGGTGACAATATTGGTCACATTGGCGATCACTGCCTGTTTATCTATGAAGAGCGCATCCACGCTCTTTTTCACGATATGCATCGCCATTTCATCACGGAGCTGTCTGCCAACATCACAGCCCACCTCGTTACCTGCCCGATCGGTTTTCTTTTTGCCGTAAAGGGTGGCAGTGCCGCAACGCCAGCACTTGTAGCCGGAGCCGTCTTTGCGCTTTTTATACCGCACCACAAAGGCCGCCCCGCACACGCCGCACCTGATCTTGCCCGATAAGGGGTAGCGGTTGCCATGGCCGGTGCTGCGGGTATTGCCCTCTTTGACATTACTCCCCACATCACGCCTTTTCAGCTCTCTTTGCGCTTGCTCCCACAGCTCCCTGTCGACGATGGGCACATGGTGGTCACGGATAACTATCTTTTCCTCTATGCCGTGATTATATTTTTTATCATGGGTGAGATAATCGGGCGTGTAGGTCTTTTTTTGGCAAAGATCACCGCAATATTTTTCATTGCGCAGTATTTTTAAAATGACGGTATTTGTCCACATAAAATTACCTGTCATGGTTTTATACCCTGCCTCGCGCAGCTCCCGCACGATCACAGTAGTGCCTTTCCGCTCCTCCACATATTTCTGAAATATCAGCCTGACAATCCGGGCGCCCTCTTCATTGACTGTCATTTTGCCATCCTTTATGTCGTAGCCCAGCATACTTCTGCCAAATACCACGCCTCTCTCCATTTGCCTGGTCTGCCCCCATTTCACACGGCTGCTGGTTTTTCGGCTTTCCTCCTGTGCTATGCTGCCCATGATGGACAGACGCAGCTCGGAATCGGGCTCCATGGTATGGATGCCGTCATTCATGAATATCACCTCCACACCCAGTCTGCGCAAATCCCTTGTGAAGGATATGGTATCCAGAATATTTCTGGAAAAACGGCTGACCTCTTTGGTGATGATCACATCAAACCGCCCCAGCGTCGCATCATGGATCATGCGGTTAAAGGCTGCTCTCTTTTGGGTGGAAGTACCCGAAAGCCCCTCGTCGGCATAAATCTCAAAGAGATCCCAATCGGACGTACGCTCTATATATTCCCTGAAATACCGCTGCTGGCTCTCAAAGGAATTGGCTTGGTCCTGCTTGTCTGTGGATACACGGCAGTATGCGGCAACTTTTATCATGGTTTTCCTCTCCTTTCTTTGGGTATCTTATCAGCTTTACGAGGGGATTGCGAATATGGGGATGAGCTTTTTCTGTGTTTTTAATGCAGAATAGTATTATTCTTTAAACTGCCTTGCCAATTTATCGATACATTGCTGATATTGCAGGTCGTTTAAACCGCCTTGTTCCAAAAGAGTGAGCAAAACGGCTTTTTGATAGGCAAATAAAAAGTCGGCATGATTGTTTTTGTCGATATTGGCTTTGTTTTCTATGCCTGTCAGTGTGGCGATTTTATTTTTCATTCTGCTCTTCTCCTTTCACAATGGCTGTTATAATCAATATATTCATTTGCGAAGCAGTATTTGCCTGTCCGGGAGCAAAATCCATTTTTTGCTATCCGGATAATATTGCACGATATTTTCCATCTCGCTTTCAGGGGTTACAGGGGGCGGAGTCCCTTTGGATCTGTGGCAACAAATTCGTTGCTCGCTACTTCATATCGGAGTTATATCAGAATACAAGCATAGGCTTCGCTCCTCCTAAATTTGCGCAATCAAAAAACCGCCTTGAAATCAAGACGGTAAAATATTATTATGTATAACAGTTGAAAAACTAGTATTTTAATGGTATAGTTTATCAAAAGATCAGTTGTATTTTGTTTGGGAATAATTGTTTCTAACCAACTCTACGATTCATAGGTTGATTTACATATGTCTTATTGTTATCATCCTCATATATAACATATATAAAATGGAGGATTTATTATGAACGTCAACGAGATTGGAAAATTCATTGTTTTACTGCGCAAAGAAAATGGCTTAACACAAAAGGAACTTGCAGAAAAAATAAATGTTACCGACAAGGCTATTTCAAGATGGGAAACAGGAAAAGGATTGCCGGATATATCACTATGGCAATCCATTAGTGATGTCTTAAACATAAGCGTTAATGAACTGCTCGCAGGTAAGCGAATAGAATTGGCAGAATTCAGTTCAGAAGCTGATAAGACTTTAATTTCAACTGTTGATAATGCTAAAAAGAAAGCGAAAAGCAAAATAATAGTACTTAGCACAATTATAATAGTATTAATCTTGTTTTTATGTTTTTTTATACCACTTGCTACTAATGCAACTTATTTTAAAAGTTACTATTCAACGGGCATTGGTGATAAACAAATCGTAATACCAATTCCGGCACATTCATTTTATCGCAGTACTGCCGGATTGGGAACTTGGATTATAAAACTTAAGACATTAAAAGAACATGATGAAGTCGAAGTATTTATTGATAATTATTTGTCTTCACTTAAACAGGTTGAAAAAAACAAAAAAACGCTGTATTATGATGAAAGTCAGAATATAACTATTTGGCAATACAATTATACGAATGATGGGTTTGGTCATATAAATACAATATATATCGGATTTAATATTGGAACGCCAGATGAATACACAGAATAAGCATAATCCTTATTTTCAGCTGTCCTTTTAGGCGGTTATATAAAATTGTGCAGCCCTTCCGTACCGTTCCACGCTCTCTTTGACCGTGTTGTCACTGTTGTTGCTATGCAAACATTAAGCAAAGGGCGCGCGCTCCTCGTCGCAAGTTACTTATGCACACTATCCTTTGCGGCAGGTATCTCTTCGGTGGCTGCTATTCAGTTGTAAAAAGGATCTCTGACCCCTTCACTTATTAACGGCACGAGAAATGCAAAATGTTCCTAAGAATTAAGAAATATTTTTTGGCAAACAAAAAACACCTGCCGAAGTAAACCGACAGGTGCATAGAACTTTTTTGAATTCTAAATATTTTCTGCGCTAAGTCTAAGTAAATAAAAATACCGTAACCACTCAGGCTGTCTATCAACAGATAGCTTCAGCTTTACAAGTGTTCTTTTACCAACTCGTCTGTCAAGTACTGCAAACATTCTGACAAGAGGATTGATGTTTTCTACCGCCTTGTTAATTGGGATATCTGAATCAAGCAGTGTCTTTTTCATAATGTATCCTCATGAATATATATTATAATCAGGTTATCCTATATATTATATAGAACGCTTGTTCTTTTGACAGCGATTTCTTAAAGGTTTCTGGGGATCGGTACACATAAAAAATACCTGTCGCGCACTATTAAAAACGCAACAGGTATTTTAAATCATAGATTATGGTTTAAAGGTTTAATTCTTTCTCCACACCATATGGTTGACCACACCGGTGTAGCTTTGAATGATCTTTACCACCTTGGTACTGACATTTTCGTCGGTATAATTAGGAACATCAAGTCCGAGATCACCGTTCTTTTGCATCTCAACTGCCAGATCAACCGCCTGCAATACCTGGTCAGTGGTTATGCTGCCGATGATGAAGTTGCCTTTGTCGATGGCTTCGGGACGTTCTGTGCTTGTACGCACGCATACAGCAGGAAAACAGTGAAAATACGAGGACTCCTCCGGCAATGTCCCGCTATCGGAAACCACGCAAAAAGCGTTGATTTGCAGATGATTATAATCCGAGAAACCGAACGGCTGCAGACTTCGCACATTTTTATGGAATTGAAAGCCTCTTGCTTCAATAAATTTTTTACTTCTTGGGTGCGTCGAATAAATGATCGGCATATCATACTGCTCCGCCATGGCATTAACCGCATTCATCAGCGCAAAGAAATTAGATTCATTGTCGATGTTTTCCTCACGGTGCGCCGACAAAAGTATATATTTCCCCTTTTCCAATCCCAGTGTTTGCAGCACCTTGCTGCTGTTTATCTTTCCCATGTTTGCCGTCAAAACCTCTGCCATAGGTGAACCGGTGACATAGGTGCGCTCTTTTGCCACGCCTTCGGCATTGAGATAACGTCTGGCGTGCTCGCTGTAGCACATATTAACGTCCGCAATATGATCAACAATCCGCCTGTTGGTTTCTTCGGGAAGATTCTCGTCAAAGCAGCGATTACCAGCCTCCATATGAAATATCGGAATTTTTAATCTTTTTGCCGAAATTGCAGATAATGCCGAGTTTGTATCTCCCAATATCAACAGCGCATCCGGCCGCTGTTCCGCCATGAGCTTATAGCTCTTTGCAATAATGTTGCCGATCGTTTCACCCAAATCATTACCTACGGCATTCAGGAAAAAGTCCGGTTGGCGCAATCCCAGATCCTCAAAAAATATCTGATTCAAAGTATAATCATAGTTTTGTCCGGTATGAACCAATACATGATCAAAATATTGATCACATTTCTTAATCACTTCGGACAGGCGGATAATCTCCGGTCTGGTGCCGAGAATTGTCATAAGCTTTAGTTTCTTCATATTACACCACCTCAAAAATGGTATCGGGCTTATCCGGATCAAACGCTTCGCTTGCCCACATAAAGGTCACCATATCCATATCGCCCAGATTTTCGATATTGTGCGTGTATCCTGTAGGAATATCGACGACTTCAAGCTTGTCACCGCTTACATAATACTCGACAACCTCACTGCTGTCAATCCTGCGGAATCTGATGACGCCCTTACCGCTGACAACCAAGAACTTCTCATTTTTCGTATGATGCCAATGGTTACCCTTTGTAATGCCGGGCTTTGAAATATTAACAGAAAATTGTCCTCTGTCCTGCGTCCGAATAATTTCGGTGAAGCTGCCTCTGTTATCAATATTCATTTTCAAAGGATAACTGAATTGATCGGTAGGCAGATAGGAAAGATAGGTTGCATAAAGCTTCTTCGTAAAATCATCTGCCATATTGGGAACGGATCGTTCATCACGACTTGATCTGAATGAATAAATCAGATCCGCAATTTCGCCCAGCGTTTTTACAAAAGTAACAGTCACGGAGCAGTATCCGTCATCATTTTTGTTTGCTTTTCCGCCCAATGCATGAATAAGCTCTTCAACAACATCGTCTATGTAAATGAGTTTTACAACAGCGTTGCGGTCATTGACCGTTATCGGCAGATCGTTGGCTACATTGTTACAGAAAGTCGCAACTGCGCTGTTATAATTGGGTCTGCACCATTTGCCGAAAACATTCTGAAAACGATACACGAACACCGGTGCGCCGGTTTCCTTGCCATATTCGAGCATCAGATTCTCTCCGGCCTTCTTGCTCTGCCCGTATGGGTTGTCCAAAGCCGCCTGGATGGATGACGAGATCATGACAGGGCATTTATTGCCATGCTTCTTCAGTGTCTCTAAAAGGGCTGATGTAAAGCCAAAATTGCCTTCCATAAACTCGGACTGTTCTTTGGGTCGGTTTACTCCTGCGAGGTGGAATACGAAATCCGCGTCTTTGCAGTAGGTGTCAAGCAGCTCAGCAGGTGTATCTATATCATAAAGATATAATTGATTTATAGTCAGTCCCGGATATGTTTTGTCCTTGCGCTCTTTTATGTTTTGGAGTGATGCCGTCAAGTTCTTGCCTACAAAGCCTTTTGCACCGGTTATGAGGATATTCATTATTATTTTTTCTCCCAATTTGAAATCTCATCTTGAATATATTTTAAAGTAAGCAGTTTTTCCTTCACCTGATCTACTGTTAATTGAACGGTACTATGAGACGTATATTCATCATAATTTAAGCCTAATCCCCTGCCCTGCCTAAAGTATATATCATAGTTTAAGTCTCGCTTATCCATTGGAATACGGAAGTACTCACAAAGATCAACTGCTGTTGCGCATTCTTCGTTAGTAAGCAAAGCCTCATACATTTTTTCACCGTGTCTGATACCAATTATCTTAATTGGATTATCAGCATGAAAAAGTTCTTTCACTGCTTGCGCTAAATCGCCTATTGTACAAGCCGGCGCTTTCTGCACCATTATATCACCGTTTTCAGCATGTTCAAAAGCAAATATAACTAGTTCGACAGCCTCTTCAAGACTCATTATATAACGTGTCATTGTTAGATCCGTGACCGTTAAAGGTTGCCTAGATTTAATCTGATCGATAAAAAGAGGCACAACAGAGCCTCGCGAGCATAATACATTACCATAGCGTGTACCACATATCAAAGTTTTATTAGGGTTAACAGTGCGCGCTTTTGCAATAAAGACTTTCTCCATCATGGCTTTTGAAGTGCCCATAGCATTAACCGGATATACGGCTTTATCTGTGGAAAGGCATATCACCTTTTTAACACCGCTCTCAATAGCTACCGTCAGCACATTATCAGTACCTAATACATTCGTTTTTACTGCTTCTATAGGAAAGAATTCGCATGACGGAACCTGCTTCAATGCAGCCGCATGAAAGATATAGTCAACCCCATGCATAGCATTTTTAACAGACTGAATATCACGCACATCGCCTATATAATATTTAATTTTATCATTATCATATATGTGACGCATATCGTCCTGCTTCTTCTCGTCTCGGGAGAAAATACGTATCTCTCCAATATCTGTATTAAGAAAGCGATCAAGTGCCGCGTTTCCAAAGGAGCCGGTTCCACCGGTGATTAATAAGGTTTTGTTTGCAAACATATAATATTATCTCCCCAATATTTTTTTTACGAAATTCAGTAAGTTTCCTTTTTGTAATATGCATACTATTTTATCTTTTATGCAACTCGTCAGAGTGTATCCGGCATACTTTTTTATCACATATACATATCCATATTGTTCATAATCGTTCCAGAATTCTTCGCGTTTAGGCGAAGGTTTGGACGGATATTGCAGTTGTGGCTGTAAACAATCCGTTATGCTACTTTCTCTGAAAATCAAATTGCTTTTGATATTATTAAAAACTATTCCACCCTTTTCCGTATTAACCAAGACTAATGAAATGCCTCTATTATCGTCAAATTCGGGCATGCTTTTTTCTATTCCCCAAAAATCTGCCATCGTTATATCCGATACCCTGTGTAAGTTTGCATATTTACAGCTGTGGCATGAGGGACGCAGGATATTATGCGAATAGAATAAGTTTTTGTGTTTTTGTGAGAGTGGCGATAAATAATCCACCTTGCCATTTTCATATATACTCAGTTCATTATGGTTATGCCAACCATTAATCTTCGATCGACAATAATATTCTTTTATAGTTGATCTCGTTTTCTTTTCAGAAAGCATTATATGCTCTTTCCACATTAGTGGGCTTGGGACACCATGACAAACTATATCACAAAGAATTAATTTACTTATATCTATTTTCCCTAAATAGCTTTTTAATCCTGCCACCTGACAAGGTGTCCCTGTAAACAAAACATATTTTTCATCTTGAATATCTTCTTTTACTTGCTTAAAAATATCTTTCAAATCACTTTGCACATATTTTGAGCCTTTGAATTTATCCCTTTCCTCTTTGGTTTTTGCTCTTTTATGTACAACAGTCATTTCTTTATCAAAAGCAGCCCCATAAACAAATCCATCCATACCTAAAACATAATCCGCAATTGCTGTAAAAACTCCGCCAGAAGAGCTGCTCATTCTTATAACCTCATCAACATGTTTGACTGCGTATACTTGTAGCTTTTCATCCGTTTTTGAAAGATTGTATTCGTTTTGAAATGCACATACCTTCTTACATATACCGCAGCTGACACATTTTGATATGTCTATCTGCGGGTATTTAAAACCTTCTTGATCCTCCATCATTTCAATTGCAGATTGAGCGCATATGTTCATGCAAGCTGTGCATCCGCAACAATCTTTTTTTTCTTTATATAATTCTATCATTTTTAGCTCCTTATCAGCATGGATTTAAGCCTAACAATAACACCTTTTAGCAATGCTTTATCAAACACTGTACTCATAAAACCTACAACTACTATTGCATATATGCCGACAACGATTGCATATAAAAACCATTGTATGAAGTTCAACGCTTGGATTTGCATACATTGAAACGGAATCCAAATCATCAACATTTCTATAATCATTTTCAAAATACGAAAGGCTGAATTCTTTACAGGCAGCCTCGTTATATTTTTCGGAATGAAGAACAGCAAGTCAATATCCCGATACAGATTTGACATACATGATGCAATCATTATTCCCAACAAGCCAAATCGAGGTGAAAGTACGGCACCAACAATTACTATAATTACCGCCTGAATGGTTGATTGAATTTTAGTCTCTTTGTACATCCCTGCAGATATAACTAGCATTCCTTGCGGCGTTTTTATATTATAAAGCCAACCATTTAGAACAAATAGAATGCCCAGCACCGGCAAATCATAATTTATGTCAACAACGCCCTTCGTATAAATCCTGATAAATGGCATTATGGTAACCATCGCGATAGAATACACAATAGTGATTAGGGTGTAATAGGAAAACTCAAATTCCTGATATGATTTTTGTAGTGTTTTAATTTCACCTCTGGCAATGATATCTCCAAATGAAGCAGATAAACCGCTAATAAAAATACTAAGCAATCCATTGATTCCGCCTATCACCATGTTGTATATTGAATACACACTAACCATCTGCAAACTGGTAAATATCGTTGTCAAAAATACTGGAGCTCCGATTTGGGTAGCTCCTAATATTTGCAGATAAAGCGCGTCCCAGCGCTTGTCTAAAGCTTTATTATTGGGTTCTACTTTGTAATTGATATATTTATATTTTCTATTAACATAAACCATCAAAATGAAAGAACGCAGAAATATTGATAACAATGCTACTGTCCTAATCACGACAATGTTAACTTGCAGCGTAGCTAGCGCAATAATAATAGCTGTATTCAGAATCATCTGAGTAATAGATGCTAATGAAATAACATATGTTTTTTGGTCAGCAGAAAGTAATACTCTGTATTTTGCAAGAGTGAAAAATTCTAGGGTACCATTCACTCCTAATATCAAAACCAACAACCCAACATATAATGGTGATAACGCATTTGATCTTACAAATATTGGATAAATAATTGATAGACCTAATGTCAACGAAATAAATATATAGCCAGACTGTGTATAAAAATGTTTAGCAGCAGATACTACT
>Ga0209373_10004252_pt1 | contig 12485 bp, 5 predicted proteins | sample Higcelweek5metaG_FD_187173 | JGI IMG/M metagenome (GOLD analysis project Ga0209373, IMG submission 187173) | Freshwater pond sediment microbial communities from the University of Edinburgh, under environmental carbon perturbations - High... | ecosystem: Environmental > Aquatic > Freshwater >... | reverse complement strand
AGTAATATTTGATCCTGACAAATTGAACGATGCGTCGCTGGGTGGGCATATCTTTTTACAGGATATTAAAGTGTCGGGACGATCGATCAGAGAGATCTCGAATTTCGAGTTAAAATCGCCTCTGAACGAACAAGAAAGTGTTAAGCTAAAGTATTATCAAAATACACTGGAGTTGGAATTGTTGCCACTGGGCGTAAATTCTGCTGAGTATAAGTTTTCATGGAAAATGAAAGGACTTGATAAAGAATGGAACTCATTGTCGAATCATAAAATAATAACATACACCAACTTGCCGAGCGGTAGTTACGATTTACAAATAAGAATGTACGATAATTCGCTCACCACAGTCATCGATGAGCGTATTATTCATATCAGAATAATTCCACCATTTTGGGAAGCCTGGTGGTTTAGGTTGTTTTTATTTATAGCAGCGGTGTCGATCATTTATTTCTTGTTAAAGTATTATGCGAACAAATTAAAACAGGAACACAACGAAGATAAAATGCGTTTTTTTGCTACAACGGCACACGAAATTCGCACTTCGCTTACTTTAATCAGCGCACCTATCGATGAATTGAGCAATGAAAGGCAGCTTTCTGCCAAAGGGTCTTACTTCCTGAATCTTGCCAAAGAGCAAACTGCACGGATGTTATTCGTGGCCACACAATTGCTCGATTTCCAGAAAGTTGATATAGGAAAAGGTCAGATTTTTTTAGTAATGGTCGATATTGTGAAGCTTGTACAGCGCCGTATTTCTATGTTCGAAACTACAGCAAGTAAAATGGGTCTGACGCTTGAGTTTAAATCGAATCAACCTTCTTACCTTACAGCTGTTGACGAATTGAAGATTGAGAAAGTGATTGATAATCTGATATCAAATGCCATTAAGTATTCGCATCAGAATGGAAAAATAGAGATAATATTGATAGTAGATGACGAAAACTGGATAGTCGAGGTAAAGGACTTTGGACTTGGAATATCGGAAAATGCCCAAAAAAAACTATTTAAAGAGTTTTATCGTGGTGATAATGTTATTAATTCCAAAATTGTTGGTTCAGGGATTGGTCTTTTGTTGGTGAAAAACTACGTGTCCATGCACCAAGGTGAGGTGGTTTTAAAAAGTAAGGAGAATGAAGGAACTGAATTTAAAATTACTATCCCTTACAAGGAGGTGGCTGAGACGGTTGTTGAAGAGTCGGAAAAACCTGTGCAACAAGTTCAACAGCTGTATGACAACCTTATTGATGCAAACGAAGCCGAAAGCGCTAAAACTGAGAATTCGTCAGAGAAAAAAATGCATTTGCTTATTGTTGAAGATAATAGCGATCTACAGGAGTTTTTGAAATTTAGTTTTGAGGAACATTACAAAGTATCAACTGCTAACGACGGAAAAGATGCTTGGGAGAAAATACAGAAAAAAGCTCCGGATTTGATTGTTTCAGATATTATGATGCCCAACATGAATGGATTCGATTTGTGTAAATTGATAAAATCGACTTTTGAAACTTCTCATATTCCGGTGGTACTACTCACGTCGCTCGACGAGAGGAGCAAGCAGTTAGAAGGATTGGGACTAGGTGCCGATGACTATATTACGAAGCCCTTCGATGTGTCGATACTTAAACAACGAATAATGTCAATCATTAGAAACAGAGACATTGTACGCGATAAAGTGCTGAAATTGTTTAATCAAACAGATCTGGAAGTACCAATTTTATCAAACGAACAAAATGATCAGTTTGTAAAAAAAGCACTGAAAGTAGTCCGTGAGAATATTGCAAACAGTGAGTTCGGAAAGGATGAATTTGCTTCGGCCATGAATGCAAGTCCTTCGCTGCTGTATAAAAAAATCAAAGCATTAACAGGTCAGTCGCCTATCGATTTTATTAAAAAAATTCGTCTTGATTATTCTTTGGAGCTTTTGCAATCCAGAAAGTATTCAATTACCGAGGTGAGCGAACGGTGTGGTTTCTCGAGTGTGGGTTATTTTAGCACAGTGTTTAAAAAGCATTTTGACAAAACGCCTTCGGAAATAATTTCCTGAAACCTAAAAGTTGATAACAACTTCTAATTATAGCTACATTGTATCCGTTTTTTGTTCTTTGTAGTTAATAAAAGTGCCTCTACATCGCTTTTATAGCCTTTGTTAACTGTTTTCTATATTGTTTACCGAATTTCAAACATTAAATATCTCAAATTATACAAAACCAAAATGTAAAGTTTCTAATTTTGTGTTGTTAACTCAAATTAGTATTTATGTTGAAGTCTTTAATTGTGTATATCCGAAATTGCAGAACTGCAAGCTTTGCAGCTTTTATTTCATGCTGTATATACATATTATCTACTTACCTACAGTTAGTTAAAAAACAATTGGACAAATTGTTTTTTATTCAACAACAGTATTCAATCCATAAACGAATACGAAGCTTTTCACTCAAAACAATTTCTGTTATTTTATCATCAGGTAAGCTTAGCTTGTCAGGCGATTGGTTTGTACAATCCAATGTTGAAGCTCATTTGCTAAATGCATATGATGCCGGATGGAATACGAATGTTGCTTAAGGTAGAAGTTGATTTGTATTTGCTGGTTTTTGTTGTTGCGAATGTATTGTTTAATAATACGTTAGAAGAATATTTGATTTTATAATAGTTTTGGTTTTTTTGATAATAGTTTTGGTTAATAGGTGTGTAAAGTAATTTTACATTTAAGGTGTAAAATGATTGTGGTTTTTTAGTTGATTTTTTGTGAATTCTATTGATTTTTATTAAGTTAAGCTGTACAATCTAATTGTACAGCTCACTTAATAAAGTCTTTTTTATTATTGATGTTAGCATGATTTACAAATTCAAATTTTCTTTTGAACTGTAGGAGATTATCGAAATTGGTAAATGCACTGATAATAAAAAAACAGAGGAATTTTTTTGTAGTGTTACAATTCTCTAATCTTTGTTTTCATAGGTTCGTAGACATAAAAGCAATAAAAATATCATTAACATTAAATATAGTTTTATTATCGGATTAAAAAATTCATATTATGAAAAAAATTCATATTTTTATATTCCTATTGATTGTTTTCTCAGGTCAATTATTTGCACAGGATAGTCTGTCTTTCCAATTTCCAAAGTACTCAAACGCTACTATTGTATATAAAAATGGGACGAGTACTCAGGAAAAAATTAATTATAATTTCGCTGAACAAAGCCTTTATTTTGTCGATAGAAAAGACAATCAGATAAAGGTTGTAAGCAGTACCGAATCCATAGCCTTAATACGTATGGATGATAGACGGTACTTGATTGATGCCGATGGGCTGAAAGAAGTGGTGGCCGAAGATCCACTTATTTATGTTCAGATGAAAGCAAAAACAAAAACAAAAACCAAAACATTAGGATATGGGGGTTCGGATGCTGTTGCTGCAGTAACAAATTACTCCGAATTTAAAGCGGGTGGGCAAATATCGATATTGGAAAATAAGACTTATGAAGTTTCATCGGTTTATAAAATTTATTGGGTTGTAAAAAATAACAAGCGTAAGTTAATCACAAATTTTAAACAACTGCAAAAATTATATCCCAAAAACAGAACGCAAATATCGAACTTCATTGAAAATAAAAATTTGGATTTCGATAATGTAGCTCAATTTGTGGACTTAATAAAATACGCCGAAAGTTTGTAGTCCGGCTTTTTATCCACATCGATTTTTTTGAATACTAAATCAATCTTTTTTATTGCTTGTTATTGGATACTTTTTTTAATATTCAATTGCAAACAAAGTTAAATTGAGTGATAGACTATCCTCCTTGGACCAACAATGAAAACGCAGTAGTTTTTTTGTTTAATTTTAAATGATTTCTGAATAAGTACAATTCTTATTCTTTAACGAAGCAGTATCCTGCAGCGGGCAGAATCTATAAATATAAGCTTTGTTTAAAATTTGAATCAAAATATTGAATATAATGCTGTTTGTTTTGCTATATGTTATTGATTTTTAATGGAATGATGTAGGTTCCGAATTGTTGGTAATTTGCCTTTTGTTTCTCATTATTATCTGTAATCGTAAATAATGTATCTATAAATATAATCGTAAATTTATTAATGAATCTAAATTTGCAAGCAATAAAACCTTATAAAAGCGATCTGATGAACGTGAATAAATCAAATGACCGAAACAAAAAGTCTCCCGCCATTTGAATCAATTATGATCTGTTTTTATTTAGGCTTAAAAACAATTTTCCTGAAATTAATTGAAATCAAAATAATGTAAAGTTAATCCTTAAATTTCCCACAAATAAATATGTTAAAAGACGATAGCTAATCTTAAGATCGATAATACTAGTGAATTTAGAATTTGCGGTATTAAATAATTCTGGCAATTGTTAAGCCCGAATTAAAGTTTTTTTTATTATTCAAGTTTATAAAGTATTAAGTTTAATGAGAAAATAATGAAAAATAAATTCAGAAAAATCATGTCAAATGTTTTCTTTTCGACAACAATAAAGAAATCTTCGTTGGCATTTTTATTCTTGTTGGTATCATCCTGTTTCACTATCTCCATGGCACAAAATAGAGTATTTGTGAGAGGTACGGTAGTTTCAGAACAACAAGAACCAATTATTGGTGCTGCCATAGTGTTAAAAAGTGACAAGACGGTTGGCTCTATAACGGATATAGACGGGAAATTCTCGCTATCTCTACCGAGTGCAAACGCAACAATTGTAGTCTCATATTTAGGAATGCAGACTCAAGAAATTGAATTAAAGGGAAAAACAAATATTATTGTTACGCTTAAAGATTCAAATCTGAATCTGGACGAGCTTGTCGTAGTAGGTTATGGTCAACAAAAGAAAGAAAGTCTTGTTGGAGCCATTACTCAAACTTCAGGAAAAGTGCTCGAACGTGCAGGAGGTGTTTCGAACGTGGGTGCAGCATTAACAGGAAATTTGCCGGGTGTAGTAACAATGCAAAGCTCCGGTTTGCCTGGTGAAGAAGATCCCAAAATTATTATTCGTGGAAGTAGTTCATGGAACGGAAGTGACCCTCTGGTATTGGTTGATGGAATCGAACGTCCGATGAGTGGCGTTGATATCAGCTCAGTAGAGTCTATTTCGGTATTGAAAGATGCTTCTGCTACTGCTGTGTTCGGGGTAAAGGGTGCCAACGGTGTTATCCTTATCACCACCAAACGAGGTAAAGAAGGTAGTGCAAAAATTGATGTTTCCGCCAATATGACTGTTAAGGTACCATCGAAATTGCCAAATAAATTCGATTCGTACGATGCGCTTATGGCACGCAATGTGGCCATTGAGAACGAACTTGGGATTACACCTGAGTCATGGTCGTATATCAAACCTCAATCGGTAATTGACAAATACAGATATCCAAGCAATGCTTTAGAAGCCGAAAGATATCCAAACGTTGATTGGCAGGATGTTCTTTTCAAAGATTATACTACATCTAATAACGTTAACCTGAATGTAAGTGGAGGTACTGCATTTGTAAAGTATTTCACTTCTGCTGATTTTGTTCATGAAGGTGATATATTGGAAGAGTGGGACAATGGTCGTAATTATCAATCGGGCTATGGTTACAACAGATTAAATATACGTACTAACCTTGATTTCCAAATTTCAAAAACGACTCAGTTAAAAGTTAATATCTCAGGTTCGAATGGTATCAAAAAAAGTCCGTGGAATCAGACAAACTCGTCGGATTGGGCAGTAGCTCAGCAATGGGCAGGTGCTTATAATATTGCTCCTGACGTATTTATACCACAGTATGCCGATGGTTCGTGGGGATTTTATCCAAGTATTTCAAACGTTTCGAACTCGGCTGCAAACCTTGCGTTGGCTGGTGTAATGACTACTACAAATACGCGTATTGCAACCGATTTTGTACTTCAACAGGATTTGAAGTTTATTACCAAAGGGTTGAGCTTTAGAGGAAGTATTTCATGGGATAATGCTTTTGTTGAATACAACCGCGGTGTGAATGACCTTTATAACGATGCACAGTTGAAGTGGATTGATCCTGAAACAGGACTTACAACTTATAAAAAAGAATACGAAAACAACAATAAGTTCGACTTTATGCAAAGTGTACTTTGGAATACTTCAGGTGGTGAAGTTCAGGACTGGTCGACCCAACGTAATCTTAATTATCAACTTCAGTTGAACTGGGGTCGTGAATTTGGAAAACATAATGTTTCGGCAATGGGTGTGATGAGTCGCCAGGAAACGGCCACAGGTAGTATGATTCCATTTTATCGTGAAGACTGGGTGTTCCGTACAACTTATGGATACGCAAACAAGTATTTCTTCGAATATAATGGTGCATACAATGGTTCTGAAAGATTCAGTGCTGAGAACCGTTTCGCTTTCTTTAACTCAGGTGCTCTTGGATGGTTAATTACCGAAGAGGAATTTATGAAACCGCTTAGATTCATTGATATGCTGAAAGTGAGAGCTTCGTATGGTGAAATTGGTGATGATAATATCGTAGTTAATAATGTGCCTTTAAGGTGGATGTATATGACGCAATGGGCTTATGGAGGGAATTCGTCTCTTGATGTTAGCAATGGAACAAGTAAATATACATGGTATAGAGAGAAGGCAGTTGGTAATCCGGATGTACATTGGGAAACTGTCAAAAAAACTAATCTTGGTTTAGATTATTCGTTTCTGGGGGGATTATTTGCAGGAAGTGTTGAATTGTTCAGAGACAATCGTCGCGATATTCTTGTTGATGGAGCTGCTCGTGCTGTTGCACCTTACTATGGCACCACACCTGCAACTGCCAACTTAGGTAAAGTAAAGACCGAAGGGTATGAATTGGAATTGCGCATCAATAAAGTGCTTGCCAACAAGATGCGTTTGTGGGGTAACTTTAGTATGACTCATGCTAAAAATATAATTCTCGAAAAAGACGATCCTGCTTTGTATGCAGCTTATCAAAAAGCATCTGGTTTTAGTATTGGTCAAAACAAAGCCTATGTTGATGCTGGTTTTGTAAACAACTACGATGAGGTTTATGCCAGCACTGTACATGACAAAACTGACTTACACAAACTTCCGGGTGATTATTATGTGATTGATTTTAATGCCGATGGCGTTATAGACAGTAAGGACAATGTCCCTTATGGTTATTCGGATAATCCTGAAAATACCTATAATGCAACTTTAGGTTTCGAATGGAAAGGATTTAGCGCATTTGTGCAGTTCTACGGTGTTAATAATGTTACACGTGTTGTGAACCTTACAAGCTTCGGCAATAAGCTGAATACAGTTTACGACCTGGGTACATGGTGGGCTAATGATCACAGCAACGCAGAAATTACAACCCCCAGATGGACATCAACTCCAACCTACAATGATGGTACTCAGTATCTGTTCGATGGTTCTTATGTTCGTCTTAAGAATGCTGAAGTTGCTTATACCTTCAATGGTGGATGGGTGAAAAGTTTGGGGCTGAATAATCTCAGAATATTCCTAAATGGTAACAATTTATGGGTTTGGTCGGTAATGCCCGATGACCGTGAGTCGAACTTTGCCGGTGCAGGCGGACAGGGAGCTTACCCAACGATGAAACGTTTTAATTTAGGTCTAAAATTAACATTATAATTTTTGAACGAAATGAAAAAGATATATAAGAAGCTAATATTGGGCGGAGGAATTCTCTTCATGATTTTTGGTGTCGTTTCTTGCGAATCGTATTTGGATAAAGAAGCAGACTCAACGATCTCTGAAGTAGAAGCATTTAAGAATTTTACCAATTTTCAGGGCTTTGTCGAAGAAATCTACAATTGTATTCCTGATAAAGAAAAAAACGACTGGACAGCTTCATGGAATTGGGGCGATGATGAGGTTTTTAATCTTGAAGGAAGTTGGCACATGACCAACCAGGTGGATCTTGGAAACTTTTGGGCATGGCAGAATGGTGGTGGTAACTGGCTTGATAAGTCAAGTACCGATCCTACCTCTACCGATAAGTTTAAACACGCTTTATGGCCACATGCATGGTATTGCATCAGAAAAGCCAATATGGGATTAGAAAACCTTGATAAATTAACTGAAGCAACCCAGGAAGAAAAAGATCTTATTGCTGGTCAGTTGTACTTCTTCAGGGCTTGGTGGCATTTTGAGCTTATGCAGTATTTTGGAGGACTTCCATATATTGATAAAGTATTTTCTGCGACAGAAAAACTAACATTACCACGTTTATCCTATGCAGAATGTGCTGATAAGGCTGGTGCTGACTTTAAGAAGGCAGCCGACTTATTACCGATCAACTGGGACAATACAAAAGTAGGAGCTAATACAACAGGAAAGAACCAATTGCGTATTAATAAAATTATGGCCTTAGGGTATCTTGGTAAAAATTATCTTTGGGCTGGTAGTCCTTTGATGAAGAATGGCGCTCAAACAGGTGGATCCCAAACTTACAATTACGATGCAACATATTGCACTAAAGCTGCTGAAGCTTTTGGAGAATTGCTAACCTTGGTTGAAGGTGGTCAGACACAATATGCTTTGGCTCAATATGCTTACAAAGATATTTATAACCACATCAAAGCTGATGGTGATACGGTTAAATCTCGTTTTGCCGATCTTTTCTATACAACGGGTCAAGGCTGGTTAATGCCGGGTTCTGTCGAAGCTATATTCAGAGGTCCATCTACCGACTATAACGGAAGTAACTGGAATACGACTAAGACTTTTGGGCCAAAGGTGCAGGGTCTTGTAGAGCATGATAATATCATTCACCAACCTACTGCAAATTATGTAAATTTCTATGGTATGGCCAATGGACTTCCACTGAACGATCCTCAATCGGGTTTTGACCCTAACTATCCGTTTAAAAACCGTGATCCACGCTTTTATCACGATATAGTATTTGATGGTTTCAAATATGTGAATTCAACTATGCCAGCTGAGATGGAATATCTTCGTTATTGTGGACTCCATACTGGAGGTACCATGAGATCGGAAGCTAGCGCAAGTAAAACTGGTTACTTTATACAGAAACTTGTTCCTCACACTGCTAACAAATACGATGGAGCGTACAACTGGAGTGGTAGCTTACATACATATTTACCTTACATGCGTTTGGGTGATATCTATTTGATGTATGCCGAAGCATGTGCTGCCGTAGGTGGTGCAAGCGCTAAATCGACAAATTTTGCCAAAACAGCCGAAGATGCAATCAATACTTTAAGAAAAAGAGTAAAGGCAGGTTCTGTGAATGCGAAATATACAGCTGAAAGAACTAAGTTTATTGATGAGGTGAGAAGAGAACGTGCGGTTGAATTATCATTCGAAGGTTTCCGTTTCAACGACTTGCAAAGATGGTTGTTGTTGACCGAATATCCATACAATGTAAAAACAGCTCAAGAGTTCGATAGGGTTGAAAATGATGATTTTTACAAAACTAACGATCCACGTAATGCCCGTATTTCGAATTTTAGAGAAAAGGTTATAGTAACCCGCTTGTTCGGAACAAAGCACTATTGGTTTCCTCTAAAAGTCAAAGACATTTCGATATATCCAGAGTTTGGTCAAAATCCTGGTTGGTAATTTAAATAGAGAAAAAAATGTTTAATTACAAATGAATAAACAATGAAAAAAACAAATATAAGATTCATTTTATGTATGCTGATTGCTTTCTCTTCGTTGCAAACAATTGAAGCGAAAAAATCATCAGATAGTATAACTGATTCTCTGAAAAAGCCAGACCCACTGGTGCAGGTTGCATATCGAAATGTTTTGCAAAGTAACTTAATGGGGGGTGTTTCAGTAGTAGATGTAGAAGAGTTGCTTAAAAAGAACAACAATACTTATAGCTTGGACAATATGCAAGGCTATATTGCCGGTTGGAATGGAAATTCGTTGTGGGGCATGGATGACTATCTGGTTTTGATAGATGGAGTTCCGCGTGATGCCAACAACGTGATGCCCACTGAAATTGACAAGATAACATTCCTCAAAGGAGCATCTGCTGTTGTGTTATATGGTAGCAGGGGCGCTAAAGGTGTGATTTCGATCACTACCAAAAGAGGCCGTGTTGGCGACCGCGTAGTAAGCGTTCGTGCAAACACAGGTTATAATGTTGCGAAAAGCTATCCTAAGTACTTAGGTTCGGCTGAGTACATGACCCTTTATAACGAAGCGCTTACAAACGACGAACTTAGTACAGCTTATTCGGCTGAGGATATTTATAACCATAGTGCAGGGTTAAATCCTTATAGATATCCGGATGTAAATTTTTATTCTTCCGATTATCTGAAGAAAGCTTATAATCGTTCTGATATAACTGCCGAAATTTCAGGTGGTAACGACAGATCTCAGTTCTATACGAATATAAGTTATTATAATGTTGGTGATTATTTTAAATTCGGACAAGCGAAAGATAATAGTCTTGACCGACTGAATGTTCGTGGAAATATCGACATTAAGGTCAATGAGTTTATCAAAGCGAGTGTAAATGCAAATGCTACTTTTTACAATGCTCGTACTGCTAAAGGTAATTATTGGGACTCAGCTTCGGTATTGCGTCCAAATCGTGTGAGTCCGTTGATTCCGATCAGTTTTATTGAAAAAAATGATGTAAATTCATTGACATTAATCAATAATACACTTAATATAATTGATGGTAAATATTTTTTGGGAGGAACACAACAGGACTTAACAAATATTTTTGCCAATTATTATGCAGCCGGATATAACAAGTACACAAGCCGTCAGTTTCAGTTCGATACTAAAATTGATCTCGATTTAAGAAAAGTGTTGAAAGGACTTAGCTTTAACACAATGTTTGCAGTGGATTATGCCACTACATACAATACATCATTTGACAACACCTACAGCGTATTCGTACCAACCTGGTCGAACTACAATGGTGTGGATGTGATTACTGAATTGGGGAAATTTGGGGTCGATAAAAAATCAGGTGCACAAAACATCAAAGAAAGTTCCAACCGTCAAACGATAGCATTCTCTGGTCAGTTTAATTACATTACAACCATTAATGATGTTCATAACATCTCAGCTGTATTGGTTGGAGCAGGCTATCAGCGTACAGAATCAGAAGTATACCATAGAACTACAAATGCAAATTTAGGTCTGATGGTAAGCTATAATTACGCTAATAAATACTTTGCCGATTTAGGAGCTGCCGAAGTTCATTCAGCCCGATTGGCCGAAGGTAATCGTAACGCTTTTTCTCCATCAGCTACTTTGGGTTGGAAACTGAAAAATGAAAACTTCCTTGCCAACGCAACGGCTGTAGATGAATTAACGCTTAGCGCATCCGGTAGTATTTTGAATACCGATATGGATATTGAAAACTATTATATGTACGAAGCTAACTACAATCAGGCAAGTGGTGCCTGGTGGGGTTGGTACGATGGAGCTTCCGAACACTCGACTAATTCGGTGCGCGGTGCGAACAAAGATCTGACGTTCATTAAAAGAAAAGAATTTTCTGTGAATGCAAGAACTTCGTTGTTCAAAAATGCTGTGTCAGCTGAAGCATCGTTCTTTATTAACTCTATGGAAGGTTTGATCATCAGACCGGCTACAACTTATCCAAGTTATTTTTCAACTTATTATCCGGAAGCATCATTTATTCCGTATACTAATTTTAATAATAATAAACGTACAGGTTTTGATGTGAATGTAAATTTCAAAAAACGTATTGGCGCTGTTGATTTCAACTTAGGCGTAGCAGCTACTTATTATAGCAGCGAAGCAACCAAACGTGATGAGGATTTTGAGTATGATTATCAATATCGTACCGGTAAACAGATTGATGGTGTATGGGGATTACAAACACTTGGTTTCTTTGCTGATGATCAGGATATAGCCAATTCTCCGCTTCAGAAAAAATTAGGAAGTATTGTTGAGCCGGGTGATCTTAAATATGTTGACCAGAACGACGATAAAGTAATTGACGAAAAAGATGAAGTTTACTTAGGACGCGGAGGTTGGTATGGAGCTCCATTAACGTTAGGAGTTAACCTCACCGCGAAGTACAAAGGCTTTACTTTCTTTGTTTTAGGAACAGGTGGATACGGCGCTGTAGCTATGAAAAACAGTTCGTACTATTGGGTATACGGAAACAGAAAATACTCTGAAATTGTACGTGGACGTTGGACCGAAGCAACAAAAGAAACAGCAACATATCCTCGTTTGACAACGCTTTCAGGTGCTAACAACTTTAGAAATTCAGATTTCTGGCTTTACAAAACAGATCGTTTTAATCTGGCAAAAATTCAGATAAGCTACGATCTTCCTAAGTCGGTGTTGGAAAACGGGATTTTTAAAGAAGTTTCGGCATACATCAGTGGATCAAACTTGTTAACCGTTTCGAAAGAACGCGAAGTGTTGGAGTTAAATACAACATCGGAACCTCAGGCCAGATTCTATAATGTGGGTGTAAAAGTAGTATTCTAATAAAATAGTAGAAAGTTATGAAAAAATTAATAAAATTT
>Ga0209373_10004250_pt1 | contig 12490 bp, 1 predicted proteins | sample Higcelweek5metaG_FD_187173 | JGI IMG/M metagenome (GOLD analysis project Ga0209373, IMG submission 187173) | Freshwater pond sediment microbial communities from the University of Edinburgh, under environmental carbon perturbations - High... | ecosystem: Environmental > Aquatic > Freshwater >... | reverse complement strand
TCAAAACATCCTGGAAAACATGAAAAAATTTACCATTTTTTGCATTGCGTTGTTGCTGGGGGTGACAACAGTTTTCGGCCAGACAATAGCTCTGTTTGAAGATTTCGAGTCAGCTCCATACAACCTTTCATCCAGCGGTACACCCGCCTGGACAATCAACTCGCGTTTGCATGCTGCGGGACTCTATTCAGATTCCTGTACATTGGCAACGTCAAGTACCTCATACCTGACGTCGAACGCATTTTCAACCGTTGGAAACATGAGTGTAATACTCGAGTTTTCTCAAATCTGTAAAATTGAAATGGGCGATGCTGCCCAGATTGAGTATTCGATCAACGGGGGCACCACCTGGATTTTAGTCGCACAGACCTATTATACAGGTGCAGGGTCCTATGCCTCCAACAAATTTTCTGAATTCAGCTATCCAACAACGTGGTCAGCCGGAAATGCAACGGCAAAACCAGACAATACCTGGTGGAAAGCAGAGTCGTTCGATCTGAGCGCTGTTTTAGGCAATCAGGCCAGCGTGATGATCCGTTTTAAACTGAACGATGCCAACAACAGTGGTGCTGCTTCGCGTCCGGGTTGGTTTCTGGACGATGTAAAAGTTTCCATGGCAGCATCCGAAATGATTCCGCCGACGGTAACCATTATTCCTCCCATTTTCCAGGACACCCTGTACATTCCGGGTCCGTTTGAAGTAAAGGCAAAAGTTTCGGATGCCAGCGGCATTGCCTCAGCCAAGCTTGTTTACAGCGTAAATGCCGGCCCGAACGACACACTCTTAATGACATTGCTCAACGTTGATACTTTCTCGGTGAACATTCCGGCACAAGCTTATAACACGCGTGTTGATTATCATGTTTTTGGCACCGATGCCTCAGCTGCGGCCAATACCGATACTTCGGCCCATTACTGGTTGTTTACCAAACAGCCAGCACCGGTAGTAATTATTGGGACTGGTACAAGTACGACTTCTTCTCTTCCTTGCAATGGATACTACAATTACGGGTGGAGCGCTCAGTTGTATAAGTCACAGGAAATTGGTTTGTCCGGCAACATTGATTCACTCTTTTTCTATGTAGGGAATACACCCACCGCCGGTTACACTATGATTAATCAACGATTGATGATTGCTGAAATTGGCGACTCCACTTTTGCTGATGGGGCCATGCCCGACAGTGCATCGATGACGACATTTACTGCGGGAGATATTGTATGGAGTGGTCCGGGCTGGTATAAATTTATTCCCGCAACGCCATTTTATTACTCAGGAATTGGTCACCTTTTGCTTTACTATATCAACCGTGATGGTGTTTATGTCACAGGTTATCCAACCTTTCAGTATACAGCTACACCCATAAACAACAAAGCAAAATATGTGTATAGTGACACCTATTCCAACGTGTTTCCGACATCAGTTGGAACGATGACGACCAACAGGCCTAATCTTAAAATTGCCTTCGAGCTAAACAATACGGTACACAATGTTGCATCGGTACAGATGACTTCACCGATGACTGTTCCGACACCTGTTACCGGTACGCCGTACGATGTTAAGGTGAAAATCAAAAACCTTGGTTCAGATACGTTAAATAACGTAACCATTAACTGGACATTGAACGGTACACTGCAAACTCCTTATGCATGGATTGGGACACTGCTGCAGGATCAGCTTTCCGCTGAAATCACGCTGGGTTCTGTTACGTTCACCAACGTTGGGAACAACATTATCAAAGCCTGGACCAGCAACCCGGATGGTTTTGCGGATGAAGCACCACAGAATGACACTATTAAAAAGACTTTTTACGTTTGTTCTGCGGTTCTGGCCGGTACTTACACTATTGATCCGGTGCAGCCAACCAGTGGAACCAACTTTAAATATTTCTCTGAAGTATTGTCGACTTTGCAAAACTGCGGTGTTTCGGATACCACTGTTTTCAACATTGCAGCCGGGACCTATGATACACTGTTAAATATTGGCTCCTATCCAGGTGTTGGACCAAATGCCAGTGTTGTTTTCCAGTCGGCAAGTGGTGTGAATACCAGTGTTACCTTACGCAACAATGCAGCAGCTGCCGGAACAAACTATGTTCTGAATTTCAATGCAGCAAAATACATTGAGGTAAAAAACATGACCATCAAAGCGCTGGGAGCATCGTATGGTAAATGTATTGAAATTGCAGGCGGATCTAATCATTTACTGATTGAGGGCAATATTATTGAAAATGCCCCCAATACCTCAACCGGTACCGACATGGCGTTGATCAACAATACTTCTGTGGCAAACGATACAGCCATTATCATCCGCAACAACGTGTTCAACAATGGATCGTATGGCATCTATTTTTATGGAGTAGGTTCAAGTTCCCTTGAAAACGGTAATATCATTGAAGGAAATACCTTTAATAATTTTTATTATCGTGGGCTCTATACTTATTATCAGAAAAACCTGATTGTGCATAACAATACGCTGACTTCAAACACTGCATATTCGTCACCATATGGTGCACAACTGAGTTATTGCGACTTTTCGACCTTTACCAGTAACAAAATCAGTGTTCCGACTTATTACGGATTGTATTTCTACTATTGCGATGGCGATGCAACCAAATCGAGTCTGATTGCCAATAACTTTATTTCGATTGGCGGAACATCAACATCGTATGGCTTGTATCCGTATTATTCAAACTACGTGGATATTTATCACAACAGTGTTAACAACTACGGTTCAGGTACATCAGCTCGTGCATTTTACCTATATTATGGCGGTTCTTTGAACGTTAAAGACAATATCTTTTCTGCTCCGGGTGGTGGATATGCTTATTATGTTGCCACTACATCAACAACCTTTACCTCTAATTACAACAACCTGTTCACAACGGGAGCTTCATTAGGTTATTATGGATCCAACATGGCAACACTTGCTGCCTGGACAACCGCTACACTGAGAGACTCCAACTCCGTAAGCATGAACCCGGGTTTTATCAGCAATTCAAATCTGCATACTTTTAACCTGAATATGAATGATCTGGGAACTCCGCTTGGAATTACTACTGACATTGATGGAGAAGTTCGCAGCCTTACAACTCCGGACATCGGAGCTGATGAGTATTCACCTGCTCCTGAAGACGCCGGAGTTATTGCCATTCTTGAACCGGTAAATAATCCCAGACCTATAACAGGCAACCTGTACAATGTGATTGTCAATATTCAGAATTTCGGAACCGACACCCTTGAAACTGCCAGCATTGGCTGGTCGCTCGATGGCGTTGCCCAAGCTCCTTTTGCATGGAGCGGTTCTGTATTATCCGGTACAACAGCCACAAACATTACAATTGGCTCTGTTACTTTCCCGACTGCAGGCAGCCACACCATTAAAGCCTGGACATCGATGCCGAATGCAGTGGTTGATCCTAACAATATCAATGACACAACGCTGGCAACCTACACCGTTTGCGATGTAGTTTTAGCAGGAACATACACCATTGATCCTCTTACACCAATGGGCGGAATCAATTATCAGTATTTTGCCCAGGTGATGAATCAGTTGATAAATTGTGGAATCAGTGACACAACCGTATTCAATATTGAAGCCGGCACCTATGATACTACACTTACATTCAACAGCGCCATTCCTGGAGCCGGACCATCGGCCAGCGTGATTTTCCAGTCGGCCAGTGGTGTAAATACCGATGTGACTTTGCGTAATAACGCAACTGGGTCTGCTGGAAACTACATTGTTAAACTGAATGGAACCAGTTATGTTGAGTTTAAAAACATGAGCATGCTGACACAGGGAGCAAGCTACGGAACTGCAGTTCAGATTACCGGAGGTTCGCATTACATCTTGTTTGAAGGCAATATTATTTCCGGCCCGGCAACCACTTCCACTTCTTCGGACATGGCACTGATTAATAATACCAGTTCGGCCAACGATTCAAACAATGTTTTCCGCAACAACGTGTTCAACAATGGCTCATATGCTATGTATCTGTACGGTTTGTCTACCACAAATCTGGAGAAAAACACCCTGATTGAAGGAAATGCGTTTAACAATTTTTATTATCGCGGAATTTACGCATATTACCAGAAGAATCTGACTTTGCTTGATAATGAGTTTATTTCCAATTCGGCCTATTCCTCTATAACCGGATTGAACATGAATTACTGCGATTACTCGGTGATTGAGAAAAACAATATTGTCGTTCCGACATACTACGGTGTTTATTTCTACTATTGCGACGGAGACACAACAACCTCGAGCCGTTTTGTCAACAATATGATTCAGGTTGGCGGCACTTCAACTGCCTATTGTGTGTACAGCTATTACAGCAATTATGTTGATTTTTACCACAATACGTTTAATACGAGTTCCTCGTCAACTTCAGGCCGGGCTATGTACATATATTATGGCGGCGACCTGGATCTGAAGAACAACTTTTTCACGAATACCGGAACTGGTTATGCTATTTATAACACGTCTACCTCAACTATTTTCAGCAGCGATTACAACAACCTGTATACTGCTGGTGGTACCCTTGGATACAATGGCAGTGCAACAACTGATCTCGCTGCATGGCAAGGCTCAACACTGAAAGACTCCAATTCGGTAAGTGCTGCTCCAAATTATTATGGAGCATCTGACCTGCATACCATGGCCTTCAGCACCAATGGACTGGCAACTCCGCTGGGAATCACCGAAGACATTGATGGTGAACTCCGCAGTATGACAACGCCTGATATGGGAGCCGATGAATTCACTCCTCCGCCATTCGAGGCTGAACTGGTTTCGGCCATTTCGCCCATAACCGGTTGTGGAATGGGTGTCGAAGATGTTATCATCCGCGTGAAAAACAACGGTAGTGACACCATCAACGGCAACTTCACCGCAACGTATGTCGTGAACAACGGGACTCCGGTAACGGAACCCATCACAGCGACCATTCTTCCGATGGACACCTATGACTTCACATTTGCTGCCACGGTAGATATGTTTGTTGGAACAGGTGCCGACAGTGTTTTCACATTTGAATCGTGGGTAACCCTGCAGGATGACACCATTCAAATGAATGACAGTCTGAATTTTGCAGCCGCTTCGCTGCACACTCCGGATTCTGTAGATTTGCTTAATGCAACTATTCCTTATGCAACATCAACTACCCTTACAGCCACCAGCAACGACACCATTCAGTGGTATGCCGATCCGGCATTGACACAACTGCTGGCTACCGGAACTTCGTATACGACCCCGGTGCTGTATGATACAACCGTGTACTATGTTGCTTCGACCAGTGCTGTAAATTACACATACACTTTTGATAGTGATCTTCAGGGATGGACAGCCAATACGCCTTGTGCAAGTTATACGACCTACAACTGGGCATGGGCTTCCGATGGAGGTGCCGGTGCTGCCTGGATGGTGAATCCAACTACCTATTCAAGTGCTGTTCTTCAATCTCCGGTTATTCCGGTATTTGGAGATAGCATTGATCTGAGTTTCCGACACAGATATAACACTGAAAGCTGCTGCGACCGTGGTTACGTTGCCTATCGCATTGATGGTGGTGCCTGGACTCATTTCACTCCTACAACCGGTTTGTACGCCGGATCTGATAACCTCAATATTGATCCAATCCTGGCTTCTTGTACTTCAGGACCAACGGTTGGTACTTTTGGCGGCACTGCAACAACCTACTTTGTCAGCGGTGGCAAAATTCCTTTGAATGGTGGTACTCAGATCGAAATTGCTTTTGCATTCTCTTCAGACGTAAGTGCTGGCTATGATGGCTGGTTTATTGATGAAGTATCACTTTACAAGCCTGGTTGTCCTGGTCCGATCAGCCCCGACACCGTATTCCTTACAGGTGTACCGGCTACTGATCTGGGTGTCATTGCCATCAACGAACCAAATTCAGGCATTGAACTGACCAATACCGAACCTGTTGAAGTTGTTATTGTAAACTATGGTTCATCACCTGCTACCAACTTCAATATCAATTATCAGATCAACTCGCTGGCTCCTGTTACTGAATTATATACCGGAACCATTCTGCCTGGCGATACCGCTGTGTACAATTTTACCGCTTCGGCCAATCTGGTAGCGTTTGCAACTTATGCATTCAAAGCATATCCAACGCTTACTGGAGATGTGTATCCTACCAATGATACAGCTTATAAATCGGTAACAAATGCACCGCTGGTGTATTGTGCATCTGCTGCAACCAGTACTGCCGATGAGGATATTCTCAACGTAACAATTGGTTCTTTGAACAATACGTCTCCTGCACCTCATACAGTACTTTACACAGATTATTCAGCTACTGTAGCTCCTCCTTATCTTGCCCTTGGGCAAACGTACCCAATGTCGGTTACCGAAACCGATGATGCTGCATCGTTTTACAGTGGATATGTTGAAGCCTATATTGACTTTAACCACGACGGTATTTATCAGGAACCTGGAGAAGTTGTTTTTGGTGGTGCATACACAAATGCCAATCAAACCAACATTATCACCGGCAATGTGACCATTCCACTCACAGCTCACGTTGGAACAACCGGAATGCGCGTGGTTTGCCGCGAAGGAGGTTCAGCTGTTACCAATACTCCTTGCGGAACCTACAGTTATGGCGAGACTGAAGATTATTTCGTCGTTCTTGCTCCGCAGATTCCTTATGATGCTGGTGTGATTTCAATTGATCAGCCCTACTACCTGCAAACCGAAGATGCTACGTCGCCGGTTGTGGTAAGTGTGAAAAACTTCGGACTGAATGCGTTGACATCCATTCCGGTATCCTATGTTGCCAACGGCGGAACTCCGGTTACCTTTACATGGACCGGATCGCTGGCTCCGAACGACACCATTCAGATTACCATGCCTTCAGTGCTGGTTTTGGCCGACAGCAATAGCATTTGTGCTTACACACAGGTAGTTAATGATTCCAACGATTTCAACGATCAGTCATGCGCTTTCTTCTTCGGTTTACCGCCATCTGTTATTTTCGACGACGACTTTGAAAATGGCACTATGATGTACACCGATGCGGCTACTTTGTGGGAACACGGTGTTCCAATGGATTCTGTTATCAACATTGCTCACAGCCCCGACAGCTGCTGGACAACCATCCTTGACGGAGATTATCCGAATTCGGTTTCAGCTGGTTATCTCTATACGCCAAACATCAACTTCTTTGGTGTATCTGGTGCCTATCTGGCATTTTACTATTGGATTGATGCCGAAGAAAACTACGACGGTGGTTTTGTTCAGTACACTGTGAACAACGGTGCTACCTGGTCAATGCTGGGCGACATCAACGATCCGGATGGATTTAACTGGTACGATTCGTATGCTTCGGGAACTACCGCATGGACAAAGAATACCAATGGTTGGGTACCTGCATATCTGAGACTGGATGCCGTTTCGGGATACAGTACCGTCAAATTCCGTTTTGCTTTCAAATCAAATTCAAGCAATACCTTTGATGGATTTGCAATTGATGACATCAAAATCCTTGGCCCGGCTGTGGCAATCGATGCTGGTGTTGTTGAAGTTGTGACTCCTTCCGGAACCACCGATATTGGTGTACAGACAACCGTTCAGGTTCGAATCAAAAACTACGGTACAGATACGTTGACATCAGTTCCGCTTGCATACACACTCAACACCGGATTCCCGCCGCAAAATGGCACCTGGACCGGCACTTTACTTCCGGATGACACGACGACCTTTACCTTTACCCAGAAATATCCGGGACCAGCTGTCAATTACGATCTTTGCGCTTACACCAAAGTAACCGGTGATCCGTACAAATCGAATGACACCACCTGTGTTTCGTTGTCTCCGGTTGATGGTATTGAAGAGACCAATCAGAATGGCGTTGTTCTGCTTCAGAATATGCCAAACCCGGCTGCTGACAACACCGTCATTAGTTTCGTTCTTCCTGAACCAGGCTCCTGCCTGCTGACCGTTCGCAACATCTTAGGTGAAGTTGTGTACAGCACCGCCATTGCCGGTCAATCAGGCAACAATGCATGGACGCTCGATCTGAGTAATTTCGGCCAAGGCGTTTACATGTATACATTAGACTTTGATGATGTAACATTAACCCGCAGACTTTCGGTGATCCGATAGTTTTTGCTGATGAAAAATTGAAAAGAGGATGGGAACATCCTCTTTTTTTTTGCCCGAAAACTTAAATGCAACCTTTTCATGTTTAAGTTTGTTTATATTTGCAGCTCCTCCTAACTTGAAATATTATGAAAAAACAATGCCTCTTGTGGCTGTTTCTGATTGCATCCCTTTTGCCGGGGTATAGTCAGACAATAGCTCTTTTCGAAGATTTTGAATCGGCACCTTACAATCTGACATCGGGCGGCACACCCGCCTGGTCGATTAATTCACGGGTACAGGCTGCCGGGTTGTATTCCGACTCCTGTACGCTGGCAACATCCAGCACGTCGTACCTGGCTTCCGGTTCGTTTTCTACGGTTGGAAACATGAGTGTAATACTCGAGTTTTCTCAGATCTGCAAAATCGAAATGGGTGACGCCGCCCAGATTGAGTATTCATTAAATGGCGGCACCACCTGGACCCTGGTTTCACAGACAAACTATACAGGTGGCGGGTCTTTCGCTTCAAACAAATTTACCGAATTCAGTTATCCCACCCCCTGGTCGGCGGGCAATGCTACAGCAAAACCGACAAATACATGGTGGAAAGATGAATCATTCGATCTCAGCACCGTATTGGGCAATCAGGCAAGTGTGATGATCCGGTTTAAACTGAACGACGCCAATAACACAGGCGCAGCTTCGCGCCCGGGTTGGTTTCTGGACGATGTAAAAGTGACCATAGCCCCATCGGAACTGGTGCCACCAACCATTACGCTACTTCCTCCGGTATTGCAGGACACCCTGTACACAACCGGTCCATTTGAAATCAAAGCTGCTATCTCCGATGCATCGGGTATTGACACAGCATACATTGTTTATTCATTAAATGCAGGGCCAAACGATACCCTGGCCATGACAGTCCTGCTGGCCGATACTTTTCATGCATATATTCCTGCTCAGGCATACACCACACGCATTGATTATCACGTAGCTGCAACGGATGGAGCTCTTGCAGCCAACCACGCCAACAGCAGCAATCACTGGTTTTATCTGGAACAGCCGGCACCGGTTGTTATTATTGGAACAGGAACAACCACAACCCCCTATTTGCCAGTCTTCGGCAATTACGATTATTCATGGACCGATCAGATTTATACCGCGGCAGAAATTGGCATGTCGGGTTTTATCGATTCCATTTTCTTCAATGTTTCTTCTGTATCTGCAGGTTATACACTCAATAATCAATCAATTTACATTGAGTCTACCCCTCAGAGCAGTTTTTCAGCAGCAGCCTTTCCGGTTACTACCGGAATGACGCAAATATTTACCGGCAATTATACTTTTACAGGAACAGGCTGGACAAAAATTGCGGTGGGTACACCGTTTTATTACAATGGTACCGATAATCTGCGCATTGTATGGTTGAACAACGATGGCGTATATTCAGCGGGCTATCCGAATTTTTATTACACCACAACCAGCCCGGTTTATGAGGCTCAGTACGCTTATGAAGACGGTGCCATGCCAACATCCGGCGATCTGACTTATAACCGGCCCAACCTGAAAATTGCATTCCAGCTGAACAACAACAGCAACGATGTAGCCATGATGCAAATGACAGAGCCATTCACCAGCCCGACACCTGTCACAGGCACACCCTATCCGGTTAAAGTGATTTTCAGAAATGTTGGATCCGACACATTGACATCGCTCGCTATTAACTGGAGCGTTGATGGTGTTTTGCAAACTCCATATTCATGGAACGGCTCTTTGCTGCAGGATCAGAATTCACCCGAATTAACTTTGGGCAGTGTTACCTATACATTACCTGGCTCACATGTCATTAAAGCGTGGTCAACGCTTCCGAATGGCATTGCCGACGAAGGCCCTGCCAATGATACCATTGCACGCAGCTACTATGCCTGCTCTGCATTGCTTGCCGGAAATTACACCATCAATCCTGTTGTACCAACAGGTGGAACCAATTTTCAATATTTTGCCGATGTCATCAATGCACTTACTTATTGTGGAGTAAATGACACAACGGTATTTAATATTGCCGCTGGAACTTATGATACATTGTTGTCGATTCCGGTAATTCCTGGAGCCGGTCCCTCAGCCACTGTTACTTTCCGCGCAGGCAGCGGAAATGCCGCCGATGTTGTTTTGCAAAACACCGCTGCTTCGACAGCTGACAACTATGTATTTGCTCTGAATAATTGTGAATATGTGAATATTGAGAATCTGACCCTAAGTGCATTGGGAACTGATTACGGACATTGCGTTGTTCTCAATGGCGGTTGCAACAACATTGAAATCCGCAACAACATTATACAGGGGTTGGTTACTACGTACCAAAGCGACGATCTGAATCTGATTTACAGCTCGGGATCATCTGACGATACCACCATTACCATCTGTAACAACAATTTTACAGCAGGTTCTTCTGCAGTTTCTCTTGCCGGAAATTACAATTCCGGTAGCAACAACCTGACTATTTGCGGTAATAACATCAGTAATTACTTTTCTGCCGGCATCATGATCAATGATGCCAGTGAAGTTGTTGCAGACAGTAATATTATTGTTTCGCTCAATCCAAATTCCTATTCTTACGGTGCGTATTTCAGCGCCGTCGATCAGCTTGAATTTGAATTCAATAAAGTGAGTCACAACGGATATAGTGCTTTGTATCTCGATAACGTTGTTAATTCAGCCGGTTCTCAGAATCCGGTCATCAACAATTTCCTGGCAGCCGGTGGTACCGCCGATTGCTACGGTATGTATTTTTCGTACAGCAGCAATGCACATGTATATCACAACAGTGTTCATTGTTATTCAACCAATACATCCTATTCTGCGGCATTCTACGATTATGAAGGATCTGGAAACCAGCTGATCAACAATATTTTCGCCAACACAAAAGGTGGAAAAGCAATTATGATGAGCTATGTCACCGATTCATTGGACTACAACAACCTGTACACGTCCGGAAGTTATATCGGAGAATATGATTATTCTGATATTTCAGATCTGGCAAACTGGCAGACAACGACTTCTCAGGATCAGCATTCGGTTTCGGTGAATCCCTTGTTTATTTCAGACAGTGAGCTTCACACACTGGCCTTCTCAGCCAACGACCTAGGTTTTGGTGTAGGCGTAAACACCGATATTGACCACGAAGTACGAAATCTGACAACACCTGATATTGGGGCCGACGAATTCACGCCACCGATGCAGGAAGCCGGCATTGTTGCTTACATTTCGCCTGTAAGTGGTTGCGGACTCGAACTCGAGAATGTAGCCATCAGCATTGCCAACAACGGACTTGACACCATCAACGGCAATCTTACGGCCTATTACACGGTAAATGGCGGGATGCCAGTTTCACAAGCAATTCCAACACAGATTCTCTCTGGCGACACGCTTGATTTTACCTTTACTACACCGGCCGATCTGACTGTCACTACAACCGATCAGTTATTTACCTTTAAAATATGGGTTGCATTAACCAGTGACCCGATTCCGGCAAACGACACGCTTCAGTTTGTTGTAGCTTCGATGCATTTGCCGTCGCCAGTTGTTGTCACCAGTGCCACCATCCCCTACGGCACTACTGCAACCATTTCGGCAACAAGCACCGACACTATTCAATGGTATGCCGATGCAACGCTCATGAATTTGCTTCATACAGGAAGCTCATACACTACACCGGTTTTGTATGATACAACAGTTTTCTATGTCGCATCGACATCCGGAGTGGAATATAAATACACCTTTGATACCGATTTACAGGGATGGAGTGCATTAACTCCATGTCCTTCTTATACAACCTATAACTGGGTGTGGGAAAGCGATGCCGGAACAGGGACTGCATTTATGGTCAATCCTTATAGTAATTCCAGTGCGGTGCTTCAATCACCGGTTCTGAATGTCTTTGGTAACGAAGTGACGCTTTCCTATCGTCACCGATATGAAACTGAAAACTGCTGCGATAGAATGTACGTTGCTTATCGCGTCGACGGCGGTGCGTGGACACAGTTTGTACCGACAACCGGTCAATACGACGGTACCGATGGATTAAGCGTAGATCCTTTCTTTGGATCGTGTTCGTACACCAGTACCTCCATCGAATCATATGGTGGTGAAGCTTTGAGTTATTTCAATTCCTCTGGTACCATTAGTCTCAACGGTGGGACTCAGCTCGAAATCGCGTTTGTTTCTTCTTCCGATGGAAGTGTAAATTACGATGGATGGTATTTAGATGAAGTTTCTGTTGTAAAATCAGGATGTCCCGGCCAGGTGGCCAACGACACTGTTTTCGTTACAGGCATCCCGGCTGTAGATGTAGGTGTAATAGCGATAGACGCACCGACTTCAG
>Ga0209373_10004249_pt1 | contig 12492 bp, 7 predicted proteins | sample Higcelweek5metaG_FD_187173 | JGI IMG/M metagenome (GOLD analysis project Ga0209373, IMG submission 187173) | Freshwater pond sediment microbial communities from the University of Edinburgh, under environmental carbon perturbations - High... | ecosystem: Environmental > Aquatic > Freshwater >... | reverse complement strand
CTTCCTTGGGTTGAAAACTCTTTCTATCATTAAGGAATGTCTTGACAATATCAAACTTTCAAAGGGAATTGATGTCGATATCGACAATGTTTCTTTAGAAGATGTAGAAACATATGAGCTTTTTAGCCGTGGCGATACTACCGCTATTTTTCAGTTTGAATCACCCGGAATGAAAAAATGGTTGCGCATGTTGCAGCCTAACCGATTCGAAGATTTGGTGGCTATGAATGCCCTTTATAGGCCAGGGCCAATGGAGTATATTCCCGATTATGTAGAACGAAAACATGGTAGGAAGGCCATAGAGTACGATCATCCCATAATGGAAGGATACCTGAAAAATACCTATGGAATTACCGTTTTTCAGGAACAGGTTATGCTTCAGTCAAGAGCACTTGGTGGTTTTACCCGAGGTCAGTCTGACACTCTTCGTAAGGCAATGGGTAAAAAGAACCGTAAACTGATGGATAAACTGAAAGAACAGTTTACCGAAGGGTGTTTGAAAAACGAAAAATTTATGGAAGGGTGCAAGGGCAAGAAAGAAACACCTGAAAAACTGATCGATAAAATTTGGAAAGATTGGGAAGCCTTTGCCCAATATGCCTTCAACAAATCGCACTCGGTATGTTATGCCTATATTGCTTATCAAACTGGATATCTTAAGGCTCACTATCCTGCTGAATTTATGGCTGCTGTACTTAGTCGTAATCTTTCGAATATTGAACGGATCTCTATTTTTATGGATGAATGTAACCACATGGGTATTAATGTGCTAAGTCCAGATGTGAATGAGTCGTACAATAAATTCACTGTAAATAAGAAAGGTGAAATCCGTTTTGGCATGTCGGGAGTAAAAGGAGTTGGCGATGGTGCTGTTTGCGATATTATTAAAGAACGTAAAAATCGTGGGGAGTATAAAGACCTCTATGATTTTGCCGAACGTGTAAACCTACAATCGGTAAACAAGAAAAACTGGGAGGCGTTGGCTTATAGCGGGGGCTTTGACTCTATTTCGGAATGCAACCGTTCACAATTCTTTATATCTGATAAAAACGATCTTACTTACATCGAAAACCTGATTCGTTATGGGAACTTGATTCAGAACGAAAGGGGTATGGCACAGCAATCGTTGTTTGGTGGTGTTCAGGAAATATCGGTTCAGAAACCGAAACCAGTGATGGCTGATGAATGGCCAAGTATTGTGAAACTGGAACACGAAAAAAGTTTGATTGGAATGTATCTTACGGCTCATCCGCTCGATGACTACAAACTTGAAATTGATTCCTTTTGCACAAAAGGGGTGAATTGTGCTCTGCTTGATCAGGATCTGGCACCTTTTAAAGGGCGCGAACTTACCATTGCCGGAATGATAACCGAAGCTTACGAGGGGATGAATAAAAATGGAAACATGTATGCAAACATGACCATAACCGATTACGAAGGCTCATTGAAAGTTTTTTTCTTCGGAAACGACTTTGTTAATTTCGGTAAGTATTGTCAAAAGGGATTCTTTTTGTTGATCAAAGGGAAAGTTCAGGCTCGTTTTAGGCGGCAGGATAATGGTCCCGAAATGCTGGAATTTAAAGTTATTCAGGCCGAACTACTTTCCGAAGTAAGAAAAACCCGTGTTAAGGGTATTTCTGTCGATATCCCTTTGCCCATCATTACCGAACAGTTTGTGTCCGATCTTTCTTCTAAATGTGAGAAAAACAAAGGGGGTACACACTTAGAATTTAACATTATCGATCCAGAAACAAAAACGGCTATTCATTTGTTTTCCAGAAATATTAAGGTTGAGCCTACCGATGAGCTGTTAGATTATTTGCGATCGAAAGAGGGAATTGTATTCAAAATCAATTAAATTTGTCCCTCATTTAAAAAAATCGACTAAAATATTTAAAACAATATAATTATGGCAATAGAAGTAAACGATGCAAATTTTGAAGAAGTTGTTCTTCAGTCTGATGTGCCTGTGCTAGTCGACTTTTGGGCAGAATGGTGTGGCCCGTGCCGCATGGTTGGCCCGTTGGTTGAAGAGATTGCAGTAGAGTTTGAAGGAAAAGCTGTTGTTACAAAAATGGATGTTGACAGCAACCCTGCAATTCCTGCAAAATATGGGATCAGAAACATTCCAACTATCTTGTTTTTCAAAGGAGGAGAAGTGCTTGACAAACAAGTAGGAGCTGTTCCGAAAACAGTTTTGGTACAAAAAATTGAAGCTTTACTGTAATAAATTTTTAAGATATTGAAAACCCCGCCAAAAGCGGGGTTTTTTATTGTATGTATTCAGAGAGGTGGTACCTCTTTATTAACTAACCACATAGCTTTCTTGTTTTGCTGGGCAATGGTTTAGATATTGATAGATGTAAGCATTGATACAGTTAAAAGTGCTGTGAATCATTTCATCTTGTTAAGATTTTTAATGCTTTAATCAACGCTTGATTATTTTCCTTGAAGAGAAGGTGTTATCAGAAGAGATATTCATCAGAAAAACACCATTGGGCAGATCGGCTAAATCGATAGCTGCAGAATTTGAATTTTCGAAGTCAAAACCCTTAACCTTGGTTCCCAGAGCATTGAAAACCTCAATTGTTGTCTGCTTGTATTCCTTGTTTAATGTGATGTTGCAAACATTAGTGGTTGGGTTTGGATAGATTTTTATGGGTTCGCCCGATTTAATTTCGTTCAACCCAGTAGTTGTGTTTACGTTACGAACCAGCCTCACGTAGTTGTAAATACGAATGGCATCGCCCTGTGGACCAAAACCAGTTGGGTAGTTCGACGGATCGCCGGTTTTCGGATCGCTGCGTTGCGCCCCTGCACCATGTACATCGATCCAACTGCTCATGTAACCCATTGCCCTTCCGAACGATACATAACAAGCCGATTTGCCGCTGGTTGGTGTTTGCGAGCAGAAGGTGGTGTTGCTCCAGTAGAACCCATAATCGGCATTGCCTGCTTCATTGGTTATCGGGGTGCTTTTGAATACCGAATCGATGGCCGCTGAGTTGGTTGTTGAAGGCGAGCGGGTGTAATCGACTAAACTTTGCAGCTCTTTTGAATCGGGCAACCGCCAATCGGAATGGCCGGCAAACGAAAAATTTTCGGCATAACTGAGGGCATCTTCCCACGAAATGGGTGCCCCGTTATCGTTTTCCATCCACATCAGGCCGCTTGCAGTATCGGTAATGGTACCGTCGCCATTGTTTGTGAATTTATTCTTTCCGTACTCGGTATTGCCGCGAACATAAAGCACATAGTACTTTTTTACGTTGTTGGCCGGGTACCCTTTTATGCGTCCATCGGCAAAGTTTACCCCGAACATGGTGGTTTGTCCGTTCATGGTGGTCGAAACATAAATCGAAGAGGTGGCATATTGGGCATCGATCAAGCGCTCGTTTGATGTAGCACCGTGTGCACTTGAGTTAAGGTCACCAAATCCAAAATCGAAATAGTTTGTATTGATATAAGGCACCGCGCTCCCCTGCGATGTAGCGGTTGGACTGGGTTCCGCACCGTAGAACATGATGAGCGAGTACTGTTCTTTTATCGAAGGCAAACGCCAGTCGGTATATCCGCCGGTCTTGCAATTAGCCGCTTCAGAAAGCGCAGTGGCCTGGGTCGATTTATCGGCATAATTGATGATCCCGTCGCCGTTTTTGTCGGTTGTTTTTTCCCACATCAGCCCCGACACATTATCGGTTATGGTGCCATCGCCATTGTCGGTGTACGATGGTACATTGCCCGGATGGTTGGCATTCTGACCGTAAAACGACTGCCCAACTGTTGGAATGGTTATAACTCCTGAGTTGTTGTACGAATTGGTTTGACCTGTTCCGACAATTTTATACGTCTGTCCATAACCTGCAAAACTTATTGTGGTTGCCAGGGCAATGGATGCAATTAATTTGAATGAATTCTTCTTCATGGCTTTTATTTTTTAACGATAAACTTGTTTACAAAATGGTTGTTCCGAACAAAATAGATTCCGTTTTGAAAGGCTGAAATTGATAGTTGCTCACTGTTGTTGATTTCACCTGACCACACTTCTAGTCCAACCGAATTATAGATTTTTGTAGTGCCCGAAATCCCTGAAACAGTAACAAATTCTGATGCAGGACTGGGGTAAATCTGAATGTTATTGGGAAGCATATTTTCTTCAATTCCGACGGGATTATTGCAGGTTTCCGAAACTGTGTTGCTGTTTTCGATAATGCTTCCGGCCGTTAATGTGTGCCCATTGAAACCGCTATACGTTTTTGGATAATAGGTACACCTGAAAACCATGTTTTGCGTTGGAGCAGTCCCTTGATTAATTATGCCCGATGCTTTTACCGGGTTAATGTATTTCCAAAGGATTGTCCCCAAACTGTCGACTTCGTAAAAAGTACCGGCATCTCCGGTGCAGGCCAACACATTGCCGTTGCTCAACTGCTGTGCCCCCGAGATGTTCATCGAGTAAAAGTTATTGGGATTTCCGGCATTGAAAATCCAGGAATTGGCAGCAGGCAGATAAGGTAGCGTTTCGGTATATCCAAACCCGGCAACCGGAGGATTAATAATTTCGACGGTAGAATAGTTGCCTCCGGGCCTTCCTATTCCGTTGTTGAAAACCATGATCTGATTTTCGTAAGGCAGCCCAGGTTCAATCCAGTTTGCATTATGCTGCCCGAAGAACTTTTTATCGGCTGAAGAACCCATGCTGTAAGCCAGTGGATTTCCCCAACGGTAGATTAAATCGCCCCCTTTTCCAGCATTTCCACCATTGTGACTTGCTGCCTCGGCAGTAGTTGTACTGTGGTCGATGATCCAGATTTCGTTGGTATTGTGCGAACTCAGCACAATTTGATCCAACGCAGGGTTGAAATCGATAGCGTTCAGGTGAATCCAGTCAGCAAGTGAAGCTTTCGCCGCATAATTAATGTTTACCAACTGCGGATTGGCAGCAATCGGAGTATAATTGAGTTTTGTGGAATCTAAATCCTGTGCCAGATGATCCCATAAATGCCATTCCCAAACAACCGTTCCACCGTTTGTGCCTTCGGGTTTAATTTCAAGAACCTGCTCCGACCATACGGTTTCCGATGTAAGCGAGGGGTTTCGTCCCTGTGAAATTGCTTCCTCATTTGTTTTCAGTTCCCAGGCAATCAGCAACACATTTCCGTTGGGCAACACTTTCGCATCGTGGTGCTGGCAATTGGTGGCATCTGAAACCGTGTAGCTCCAGGTAACATTGCCTTCCCAATCAATCATTTCAACTTTTCCACCCTGTCCACCCGCCACAAAATTGGTATTGTTTACATTGGCTGTTCTGAACAACATGCCATCGGGTAAAAGGTAAGCCGATTGCCCCGGTTTATTGGTGCTTTTCCATGAATGGACCTGATTTCCGCAGCGGTCGATCAGGTAAGTAGTGGTAGCGTTGTTTGGGGCAAAAAACACGTATCCATCGTCCATTGTTCCAGCCTCATGCTTAATTAGGCCTACCGTTTGAGCGTTCAACTGATAAATTCCTATCAGCAAGAAAATTGTGTATACTAAAATTCGTTTCATCTTTTTCTGGTTTTATTAAGCGTAATGATTCAATATAATTACGCCAGTTTGTTGGTTAATAAACTAATATCTTTTTTACAATATGCTGTTTGTTTGTCTCCATATTCACAAAGCAAACCCCTTTTGCCATGCCTTCAAGATTGATCTCCTGAATCATCGTACCTGCCGCTTTATCAACCTCCAGAACCTTTACGCACTGCCCCAATGAGTTGGTAACCCGAATGGAAACCGCTCCGGTAAATTCATTATCGAGTTGAAGTGTGAAAATGCCGTTATTCGGATTTGGAAAAAGTTTAATAGTTTGATCAGGAATTGCCTCAATGCCTGTTTTAATCAAAACGGTGAAAGGTTGAATTGCCTCAACTGCATGGTAGTTGCTGTTTCCGGCTTGCGAGGCAGTGATGTTGGTAGTTCCTGCGCCAACGATGGTAACTGTGTTTCCTGAAACGGTTGCGACTGCGGTGTTTGAACTGCTGAAAGTTATCGGCAAGCCCGAAGTTGAAGTTGCAGACAGGTCGAACGCTGCATCACCAAAAGTTTTGTTGGGCAACCCTTCAAAAGTTATTGTTTGTTCTGCTTTATTTATGTTGAAGGGTTGAACAACCGGAGTAGCTGCATTGTAGTTACTGTTTCCGGCTTGCGAGGCAGTGATGTCGGTTGTTCCCGCGCCAACAATCGTAACCCTATTTCCAGAAACGGTGGCCACTGCGGTAGTCGAACTGCTGAAAGTTATCGGTAATCCTGAAGTTGAAACGGCTCTCAGGTCGAACGCTGCATCGCCGAAAGTTTTGCCGGCCAACCCTTCAAAAGTTATTGTTTGTTCTGCTTTATTTATGTTGAAGGGTTGAACAACCGGAGTAGCTGCATTGTAGTTACTGTTTCCGGCTTGCGATGCGGTGATGTCGGTTGTTCCAGCGCCGATAATGGTAACCGTGTTTGCTGAAATGGTTGCCACTGCTGTGTTCGAACTGCTGAAGGTTATCGGTAATCCTGAAGTTGATGTGGCTGTCAGGTCGAACGCTGCATTACCAAAAGTTTTGTCGGGCAGCACACCAAAGATTATTGTCTGTTCAGCCTTATTTATATTGAATGTTTGAACAACCGGAGTTGCTGCATTGTAGTTGCTGTTTCCGGTTTGCGATGCGGTGATGTCGGTGGTTCCCGCGCCAACGATGGTAACAGTGTTTCCTGAAACGGTTGCGACTGCTGTGTTCGAACTGCTGAAAGTTACCGGTAATCCCGAAGTTGAAGTTGCAGACAGGTTGAACGATGCATCGCCAAAAGTTTTGTTGGGCAGCACTTCAAAGGTTATTGTCTGTTCAGCCTTATTTATGTTGAAGGGTTGAACAACCGGAGTAGCTGCATTGTAGTTACTGTTTCCGGCTTGCGAGGCAGTGATGTCGGTTGTTCCCGCGCCAACAATCGTAACCCTATTTCCTGAAACGGTTGCCACTGCTGTGTTCGAACTGCTGAAAGTTACCGGCAACCCGGAGGTTGAAACGGCTATTAGGTCGAATGGAGAATCGCCAAAGGTTTTATCGGGCAGCACATCAAAAGTTATTGTTTGTTCAGCTTTATTTACGTTGAAAGGTTGAACAACCGGAGTAGCTGCATTGTAATTGCTATTCCCGGCTTGCGATGCAATGATGTCGGTGGTTCCCGCGCCGATAATGGTAACCGCGTTTCCTGAAACAGTTGCCACAGCTGTATTTGAACTGCTATACGTTACTGCCAAACCTGATGTTGAGGTGGCGGTTATGCTGAATGGTGAATCACTAAAAGTCTTTACGGACAACGCTCCAAAAGTTATGGTTTGGTTGGCTTTGTTAACCGTTAACGTTTGTTTTACCTGTGTTGCTGCATTGTAGTTGCTGTTTCCGGCTTGCGAGGCAGTGATGTCGGTTGTTCCCGCACCAACGATGGTAACCGTGTTTCCTGAAACGGTTGCGACTGCTGTGTTTGAACTGCCTAAAGTTACCGGTAAACCCGAAGTTGATGTGGCGGTTAAGCTAAATGGAGAATCGCCATAGGTTTTAGTTGGTAATGTTCCAAAGTTGATGGTCTGGTCTGACATTGTTGGGACATCCCTAACCAACCTTATGTAGTTATATATTCGTATGGCATCGCCCTGAGGACCAAAACCTGTAGGAAAACTTGCCGGATTACCGGTTTTCGGATCGCTGCGCTGCGCTCCTGCACCATGTACATCGATCCAACCTCCATAAGTACTCATGTAACCCATTGCCCTTCCAAACGAGAGGTAACAGGCATCAAAGCCATTGGTTGGGGTTTGCGAGCAAAAGGTAGTGCTGCTCATGTAGTACGGATAATCGGCAACGCCCGCTTCATTCGTAATTTGAGTGCAATGGAATACAGGATCGATGGCCGCTGAACCGGTTGTTGCCGGAGAACGGCTATAGTCGAGTATACTCTGCAACTCTTTTACATCAGGCAAACGCCAGTCGGAAAACCCAGCATACGAGATATTTTCGGCATAACTCAGCGCATCTTCCCATAAAATGGGCGATCCGTTATCGTTTTGCATCCACATCAGTTTGGTGGCATTGTCGGTAATTGTTCCATCGCCATTATCGTTAAAATCGTTTTTTCCGTATTCTGTATTATCGCGCACATACAGCACGTAGTATTTTTTCTGACTGCTCGAAGGGTATCCTTTTATGCGCCCGTCAGCAAAATTCACCCCGAACATGGTCGATTGCCCGCCCATGGTGGTCGCGACGTAGATGGATGAAGTGGCGTATTGTGCATCGATTAGTCGCTCGTCTGAAGTAGCCCCGTGAGAAGCCGAATTTATATCGCCGTAACCAAAAGTAAAGTAACTGGTGTTGATAAACGGAACCGCTGTACCCTGCGATGTAGCTGTAGGATTTGCTTCTGCACCGTAAAACATAATCAGCGAATATTGCTCTTTAATGGTAGGCAACCGCCAGTCGGAATGGCCTCCGGTACGACAAGCCGCTGCACCTGAAAGCGCATTGGCATAGCTCATTTTGTCGTAGTAATTAATGATACCGTCGCCGTTTTTGTCGGTTGTTTTTTCCCACATCAACCCGTTAACCTTATCGGTAATGGTGCCATCGCCGTTATCGGTGTAGCTTGGGGTATTGCCCGGATGATTTGTATTTTGTCCGTAGAACGACTGCCCAACGGTTGGTGTTGAAATAATTCCCGAAGCATTGTACGAATTGGTTTGTCCGGTTCCAACAATTTTGTAGGTCTGCCCGTTTCCTGAGAGGCTGCATGCAGCTAACAGAAAACTGGAAATAAAACATCGGATAGAGTTTTTATTCATGATTGATTTTTTTATTTGTTCTCATTTTTCAATGACCAACTTTTTATTACTGACAACATAAGATCCGTCTTGGAATGCCGAAATTTTTATGATCTGGCTGTCATTAATATTCCCTGCCCAAATTTCAACACCGTTATTGTAATTTATTTTGTTTCTCCTGAGATGCCTGAAATTGTAATGATAGATTTGAAGCCTTACCGTTCGTTCAATTTCAGTTGTCCTTAAAGACAAATTGCAGCCTGCAGAAACGATGTTGCTGTTTTCGATGATGCTTCCGGTACTTAAGGTATGCCCTGCAAAAGCGCTATAATCGGTTGGATAAAACACGCACCGGAAAAGCATATTTTGTGATGGAACCGTTCCCTGACTGACAATACCCGATGCTTTTCCCGGATTGATGTATTTCCACAAGATTTTATTCAAGTTGTCGACTTTGTAAAACGTACATGTACCAAGTAGGATAAGACCAACCGTTTGCGAAATCGCTTGACTGAAAGTGGTAATTAAAAAGATAATAACTAAAAATATCTGTTTCATTTTTTTTACTAGCCTGACATCGTTATTAATGCGTACTGCGTCTCCCTGTTGTCCACGTTCATTCGGTTAATTTAGCTGGGTTGTTGGTCATTATATCAGACTTTTGCAAACCTACTCCGTGAACATCTATTTTAGTATCCGTTTAAATAGCCTATAACCCTACCAAAGAATATAATTAACTGATGGGATTTGACCGCCATCGATTAAAATCGTTCCAGAACAGAATTATGGATAATCAGTCTGATCTGTTTTATTAGTGATGACAGTTGTATTAGAATAGTTTTCATCAATAGTCGGAGAGTTCGTTATTGCTGGCGAGAGTGTGCAATCGACAATGTTCTGAAGCTCTTTGATATTCGGCAGCCACCTGTTCGGCAAGCTGATTCACCAGAGACAGGCGGTGGTATAACTCATTTTATCGTAGTAATTGATGGTTCCATCGCCGTTTTTATCGGATGTTGTTTCCACATCGGCCTGGTAATATTATCGGTAGTGTTTCCGTCTCCTTTGTCGGTGTTGGATGGGGTGTTGTCCGGGTAGTTCGTGTTTTGTCCATAAATCGATTGTCCAACAATTGGATAATTGAGAAAATGCCAGAATCTTGCGCTGCATGCTAATGTCAATATGCATAATAAAATGTTTTCTTGAACTAACATTTTGTTTTTCATTTCTTTAACTATTAATTCGCATAGATGACCCGAAATCCAACACTGTTGCTAAAATGCATTGGGGTATTTCCGTAATGAGCTGCAATTTGACTTGGTTGTTCTCCCGGAAACCAACTTCCGCCCATGTGTAAGCAGAAATCATTCTCGCTTTTGAGGCTGTCGTTTCTGCACCATTCCCATGCATTTCCACTCATATCATAAATACCGAGTTCATTGGGTTTCTTTTTCCCTACTTCGTGCGAACCACCCGCGCAATTGCCATTGTACCAACCCACTTCATCTAAATTATTGCTGCCCGCATAAATGTAATTCTTGCTTTTATTTCCTCCTTTTGCAGCATAAACCCATTCGGTTTTGGAGGGTAGCTTGCCACCAATCCACTGGCAAAATTCATTGGCTCCGTAATAACTTACCATCACCATCGGATAATTCTTTTTACCTGTTTTTGGCCTCCAAACTCCATTTTTATATTCCAACTGCAAATCTCCAGAAGTAACATTGATAAGCAATTGCCCATTAAATATGCCATCACGCCCTATCTTTTCATCGTTCAAAAATTGAGCATACTGCGCATTAGTAATTTCGTATCTGGTTATTTCAAAACTTTCAACTGTAACCAATTCTCCGCGCAGTTCCATTTCGCCCCCCAACACCAAAACACGCTCTACTGAACGTGCATTGGCCTGAAAGTGAAGCATCAGAAGACTTACAATCGATAAAAAAAGAATTTTATTCATCCTGATGAGCTTATTATCAACATGTTACTGTTTAATCACCTCAAATTTTTCTGACAAATAATCGGCTGAACTTCTGCCTACCTGCACTTCAAATTCGCCAGGTTCCACAATGCGTTTCATGTCCAAGCCGTAGTATTGTAATTTGTCGGCAGTAATCAGAAACGACACGGTTTTGGTTTCACCTTTGGCCAGATGAATGCGGGCAAAGTCTTTCAATTCCTGAACCGGACGGGTAACTGTGCTTACTATGTCGCGGATGTAAAGCTGAACAATTTCATCTCCATCACGATCTCCAGTATTGGTTACCTCAATCGTAACTTTAACCGGTTCGCCTGCAATTACTTTTTTGGCATCGAGTTTCAGGTTGGCATATTTATAGGTGGTGTAGCTCAATCCAAATCCGAAAGGATACAGTGGAGAATAGACCCCATCGATGTACGGACTTTCGTGTACATATGGTTTGCGGTTGTAATAAACGGGCAATTGGCCCACATGGCGCGGGAAAGTAACAGCCAGTTTTCCGCTTGGATTCACTTTTCCGAAAACCACATTGGCAACCGCTGTCCCTTGATCTTGACCTAAATACCAGCCTTCGAGCATCGCTGGCGCATTCTCTGCCAAATAGTTAACCGATTGTGGACGACCATTGATTAAAAGAACCGCGGTTTGTTTACCCAATTCAAAAATGGCTTTAGCCAAATCGTCCTGTCGCCCAAGTAAATCGAGGTCGTAATAATCGCCAGTATTGTCTGTCCATTCTTCGCGACAGGTTAGTTCGTTACCACCCATTACAAGCAACACAGCATCGCAGGTTTTGGCTAAAGCTACCGCATCAGCAATCCGTTTGTTTTCGGCTTCCAAAGTTTTATCGGGTGCTCTTAGTGTGGTATCGTTCTCGTAAATTTTGAACCCTTCAGAAAAAACAACTTCGAATTTGCCTTTCCCATAGGCGGTTAAACCTTCAAGTATGCTAATACCAGGAGTAATGTCGTTGGAATAATTGCCGTAATGCACCTCGTCGGCATTAGGTCCGATAATGGCTAAACGTTTAATTTTATTTTCGTTGAAAGGCAGTGTGTTGTTGTCGTTTTTGAGAAGAATCATGCCTTGTTCAGCAGCTTGCAATCCAATTTGGCGGTGCTTCTTCTGCATTTCCAGCTTTTCGGTTTCGCTAACCGTTTTAATGTATGGCTGCTCGAACATGCCCAGCATAAACTTATTGCGCAATACACGAACAACGGCCGAATCAAGTACCGATTCCTTTACTTCGCCAGCCCTGATGAGTGACGGCAAAAAGCGGAAACAGTACTCCTTCCAGTTGCTTGGGCACTCAAAGTCCATTCCTGCGTTGATGGCACGTTTCCCAGCTTCGGCCTGGTTAAGAGCGGCATGTTGGCGATAGACCATGCGGTTTACTGCATCATAATCGGAGATCACATATCCAGTGAACCCCCATTCGCCGCGGAGAACATCGTTGAGCAGCCAGCTGTTGGCATGGTTTGGAACCCCGTCAATTTCGTTGTACGAAGCCATTACGGTGCGCACATTGGCTTTCTTTACCGCCATTTCGAACGGATAAAAATGAATTTCGCGAAGTACCCGTTCTGATAAATTACTGGGAGCAAGGTTGGTTCCACCTTCGGGTTGTCCATGACCCGAAAAATGTTTGGCGCAGGCAATCAGGTGG
>Ga0209373_10004247_pt1 | contig 12495 bp, 10 predicted proteins | sample Higcelweek5metaG_FD_187173 | JGI IMG/M metagenome (GOLD analysis project Ga0209373, IMG submission 187173) | Freshwater pond sediment microbial communities from the University of Edinburgh, under environmental carbon perturbations - High... | ecosystem: Environmental > Aquatic > Freshwater >... | reverse complement strand
CAGCCACAAAACATTCCTTTTAGACATGTCTTTATATAATTTTGTTTTAATAGTATTAAAATAGTTTATATCAGAAATGGATTACTCTGTTTAAACTTAAAAAATCAGTAATTTCCTGCAATAAATTCTCTTATTGTAGCAGCATTGTTACTTGTATAGCTAAAATATCATGTATCCACTAATCTATTAAACTCTTAAAGAAGAAAAACACTATGCTATGCGTGCAATCCCAGCGTCAGCAGTACATGATGGATTTTATTGCCTTTTTCTTCTGTTTTACGCCAGCGTCGGGGCCTGGGGTGGAACGCCCAGAAGGGTGCGGCGGATGAGCACCAGCCGTTTGTCTGGTTGTATGCAATTCAAACTGTAAAGTTTTGCAGGCCATAGTTTCTGCCCTGAAGACAAAAGACCGCCGGCGGAAAACAAGAAGAAAAACAATTGCAAATTGTATCCACATAATGTATATACATTACTATGAAATATGAATGGGATGAAAAGAAAAACAAGATCAATGTAACCAAGCATGGTATTGATTTTGTTGATGCTATAGAAATGTTTCTCTATCCTATGATTGTATGCATAGATAACAGAGAAGATTATGGAGAGGAACGTTGGGTTGGATTAGGGATATTGAAAGGCATAATAGCTGTAATTGTATACAAAGAAAACGATGAAAAGAATATCATTAGAATAATATCAGTAAGGAAAGCTACAAGAAATGAAATCAAAAATTATAAAGAAAAAATCGGGTACTGACTGGGAAAGATTATCACGTATGGATGATAATGAAATTGATTATTCAGACAGCCCGGAACTGGATAATTCTTTTTTTGAAAATGCAACAATAAGATTACCTGAACCTAAAAAGGCTGTAAGTTTAAGACTTGATAATGATGTTTTAGAATGGTATAAAAAGCAAGGAACTGGATACCAGACAAGAATGAATGCGGTCTTAAGAATGTATATGATGACAAAAAAAGAAGTTGGAAATAAACGAGTAACTGGAACAAACAAAAAGACAAAAGTAAAATAATTTATTTAATTTCCGGCACGATACCTGAATGTAAATAAATAAAAAAGGCAGATTCATTTCCGATTGAATCTGCTAAAGCCGAGACAGCGTCCGGGCAAGACTTTTTCTTATTTTTTTTGATACAACCAGAAATATTAATATTCAAATCCAGATTTATCTGGTGTGGCTGTTTGACAAAAGCAAGTCGGGGCCTGGGGTGAAACGCCCGGAAAGGTGCTGCAAGTTCGAACCGATCATTACGACAAATGCACTACCTTCATATAAACTAAAATTCTCACCGAACATGCATTAAAAACGCCAATCAATGTGAAAGTTTCACACTGACAATTCGATTAAGGCTTACACCAGCCTCAGCCGCTTCGAGCGCAAGCCGCCTGTGCACTTCCGAAGGAACCCGCACAATAAATTTCCCGCTGAACTGTTTTGTCGCAACAGGTTCAGGTATTGCTTCTCCAGACTTTTTTATATCGTCAACAACATCCGCAACAAGCTCACGTATTCCGCGAAGTGCATCCTCAGGGGATTTTGCCAGCCAGCTTGTGCCAGGAAATTCAGCACAAAGCCCCACATATTCTTTATCTTCCTCAGACCAGATAACCCGATAGAAATAGTGATCATTTTTAAGTGTTTTCATTTTGCAACCTCTCAACTGCCTTAAGCACTTGTTTCACCTGATATACTTTTGCCATACCTTTATCATTCTGAATATTTACACGCGGATCACCAATCCATGGAGTTTTATACACAGCATGACTTGAGCCACTTTGCCTTGGCTCACCGGAAAAATGTTCACACACCCGGTGATCAGCATACCTGATCCCGCCGGGGTTATGATTCATCTTCAGATTATTTTTGTTTTTTTCTTTTTTCTTCCGCCCCTATAGAGTAGCGCATTTACAATAAGAAAAGACTTCAGCCCGGAACTGTTTGAACGCAGGCTTTGCGGAGCGAGTTTTCCGGGCGAGTCTTTTCTTATTGTAAACGAGTTTTAGCCAGCGGCAGGGCGCAAGGGCCCTTATTGCATACTTTTTTGGACCTGAAAAAAAGTATGCCGGCTGAGCTTGACAAATGCTTGCAATTGAGCGGGTGCTTGCATTACATCTACTATATTTGAAATTAGTTATTTAATTGTAAATATTTCTGACTTTTTGACAATCAATTAATTCCCTGATTAACAATATTACCATCCCTTCTTAAACTGATTCTCACACGGACAGCCATCTCCATCGCCATCCATTTTTGTACCGGGACAATGCCTGATGTAAAACAACGCTTCTTCATATGATTCCATCTCGCTGCAATACACTTTGCCACTACAGGAAAATTTCTGATATGTAGCAGTTGTTTTTACAGATTCTTCAGTTGTTTTTTGTACCGGAGTCTTTTCCGCGGTTGCATGAGAAAATTTATTTATCAAACTGTACAAAAAAATTACAGCTATTAAAAAAATCGCAGTTTTTTTCCGCAATCCGCTCCCCGGTTTTACTTTCTGGTATTTTGATCGAGGCAACTGTTTTTTTGCAGATCTGCAAGACATATCTGGTGCAATATCATCACAAGTTTCAATAACACCTGCATTGCGCGCGCTTAGTTTGCCACCTGTCTCGATTACAGTTTCAAAGCATACACGATCTCCATCCACGGGTCGTCTGAATGCTTTACCAAATGCGGAAATGTGTACAAACACCTCCGAATTCTCATTATCCGGTTTGATGAATCCAAATCCACGTTCATCATTCCACTTTGTTATTGTTCCATACAGCATAATGACTCCATAAGATAAGAACTAAAATATGAATTATATAACACTTCAAATTATAATAAAAGCACAAAATCAGAATCCTGCATATGAGAAAAACCGGGATATTTCAATTATCATCCGAAATTATTTTCCATTTCTTAATTAACCTGTTTTTGTCAATTTTCAGATAGTACGTTCTGAACAGATGACAAATACAATACGACCCACACCTCATACCGAAAGTATATCTATAGAGGCTTTACACGCCATATCACAACACCTTAGTTGTTCCCAAGATAAAACTGGTTGCAAAAAGTACCTTAAACTGTCACTTTTTGCTTGCAAAAAATACCAGATTACCATTTAAAAGATTATAACCTCTATCAGATACTGAGACAAAACCCTTGATGAATAAGGCTCATCTCTGAAAAATATGCAATCCAATAAAAGTATTTTAAAACTGGAGTTCATTTTTTGGAATATGCAGCCGCCCGCCTTGCAAAGACCATTCAGAAAAGCAGCCTGTGAATTTTTTCCTGTACTGCACCCGTGTCAATTGATTAAATTATACCGGAACATAAGCTATGTGAATATATGATCATAGGAAAAGGTCAGGGACAAATGCTCAGATACATGATATTTTTTTGTTTACTTCTAATAAGCACTGCGGAGGCTGAAAAGGCTGTTCGCGGCTTCAATATCTCCCAGTCAGCAGGAGGTCAGCTCAATTATCCGGGCGCACTGTTCACAACGCATTTTTTCTACCGCATTCCATTATCAGAAAAAGTGGGGATTCTTACAGAATCCACAAAACTCGATATCGGTCTGTGCAATGAATTTGCACCTGCATTTGAAAACCCAGGTATATTTCTACAGATTGAACCAATTGCTTTTTTCGATGTTGCAGTCCATTTGAATTATGTTTACTTTTACAAAGGTCTTGGTTTCGGTTATATTGCACTTGATTCATACAAAAGCAAATACGATGCAGACGCAATAATGGACAGTACACAGAAAAACGAACACGGATTATGGCTGAGGCTCTCCCCCACCCTCAAGGGTATGTACGGCAATTTCCTTTTTGCAAACACCTTCACAATGCACTATTTTACAATGCAGAATGACAGTTACTACCTTGAGCGTATCACAAACTCGCCACTTGCCAAAAATGATTATGTCTTGACAAATGATCTTTTTATTCTTTATTCCTTTACAAAACCGCTAATAGGCGGCCTCAACTATTACTTTCACGCAGTTCCGCAATCTGAAACACGCACTCACAGACTTTCCCTCGTTGGTATTTACAATAAAAAAATCATGGACCGTACAAATTTCAGCGCAGTCTTTATGGCAGGCAGTTATCTTGAGCATGACTATTATAAAATGAAAGATGTTTTCGGTGCGCTTCAGCTTCAGATTTCGTACAGATTCGGGCATTAGTTATCAGTCATTACATATTCCCGGCAGACTGCAGTTTACAGGGACCACCCTTTGACCTTGCCGTGTATAACATTTACAGATATTAAAGTGCCGGTTTTTCCCTTGAAAATCCAGACCTGATACTTTACTTTATCGGAAATAAATATACTGTCCCGCTGCATTGGCACACCCCATGAAGCAAGCAATTGATCAGTGTTCATATCAAGACAGATCCTTCCATCTCTTACAACATTTCTGATCCGGCGCGGCCATTCGGAATGCTGCATAACAATATGCATTCTGCTTTTTCGGTCAGAATCGCCGGCAGTCACTTTTGACACTACATTTCTGTCAATATCTTTTTCTGCCGGATATAGAACATCATTGTCTACACTCAGGACAGCAGAGTCATCAGTTATTGAATCTTTATTGGAAAAAGCAGCTGTGGTATCGACAGCAGTTACAGAATCGGTTCCGGCAGCAATTGACAGTGAATCCAGCCACTCAATATCAGCAGCTGCAGATGCACAGAAGCATGTACATCCGAGCAGCAATAATTTTCTGATTGCGTAGTGATACAAGGCTACCGCCTTCTGTCAGATCATAAAGCAAGCATTTTAGATAAACCAAGCAGAATCCCGCCGGCAATGACAGGAACTGCAAGATTATCATTGATAATAACCTTCGGAGCGATTTTTAAGGGAATCAACTCAAAAACTGTTATTGTCAAAGCTGTAATTACAACTACCGGAAATGGAACTCTGCCACCCCAGACATCAAACAATCCGGGAACAAACGGGAACACTCCGGCAAAGAGCGCTATACAAAGAAGAAGACAGGCAAGCGACCCTTCAAGACTTTTCTTTCCGCATATTTTTGTTCTTCCGATGCTCAGGCCGACAACCGCAGCAATTGCATCGCCGAGAATGAACAGTGTAAGTACAATAAATGAAATATGAGCATATTTATAAAATATCAGAGAGCACAAAAACGCAGCACCAATAACCCATGTTGAACCGGTTGTCCTCTCCACCTCATCTTCACGAAGCATGGAACCAAAGCATTTGTAGAACATTTTCTGAACATATGGAACTCTGAAACGAAGATGCTCTACAATTACAGAACCAATAAACACAAGCCCGAGAATAATTGACGCAAAATACCAGGGTATATTCCATTTTGGAAAGTAAAAAATTCCTATGGGCATAACCAATGCGAATAAATGAAGCAGCTTTCGGGCGATTTCCTCTCGTCTTAATGCCATTACAAACCTCTTTCAGAAAACTCATTTTAAAATTGTCAAAGGATAAAACCACGAATTGAATGTATATGATGAGTATGTCGGCTCGATTTTTAATTCAATTGATGATGCCTTCCCTAATCCTGATGAATCAGATATTCTGAACTGATCAGATAATGGGAAGAACATTTGTTTTTTAAGATAATAAACAGTATCTTTTTTATTATCAGATACTGATAACAGTGATACAAAGCTAAATTCTGTAGATTTTACAGTCAAGTCAAATTTTGAAGGAGATGCCATTTTAAGCGATGCACCTTTATATTGTGTACCGATCCAATAGTATTGCGCGCCACTTTTCTCAGCGATAAATACCTGACCGAATCGTTTATAAATTGCGATTCCGCGCGGCTCTACAAATTGATCCTTCTTCTCACCATGACTGCCGAATATTTCAAGAAAATTCAGTTCATGATCATATTTAATTACACAGTGTTTCCTGATGTCTGTGATCCAGAAATTGTGATAATAATCAGTCGCTCCATAAAACGCATGATATCCATCAGGGAGTTTAACGTTTTTTATCACAGTGCCATCAATCTGAATTTTCCATAACCGTGTACCAGATTGATCTGCACAGAAAATCACCCGCTCATTTTTAAAAAAACTCCAGTGATTCGTACCGTCGGCAACCACAAGCGCAGTCGGGCTATCAGCAAAAATAGCACTGCTGCCTTTTGCAGGAATGGTCATTTTCAGAGAATGATCCTTTGTAAACACAAATATTTTCCTGTGTACTGCATCCGCCGCATACAGGTTTCCATCTTCGTCAAGAGACACCCGCATTGGTCCGGTCATACCAGAGTCGACCTGTGATGCGCCGTTAAAGGATGTTTTCCAGATAAGACCTGCTTTGGGATTAAAAAGATGCACAATGCGGTTGTTTCCGGAATCCGCTATGTAAACATCGCCTTTATTATTTGTCACAATGCCCTTAGGAAACATGAAGCAGCCATTACCGCTGCCTTTTTTACCATAAAGTGCAAGGGCATACATTGACGTATTATAAATTATCTGATGCATTCCGGAGTTTACACCATAGACAACTACTTCATCATCATCTTTTTTAGTTTCCGGATCATCCCATGAATCAAGACGCGTGGTGGCAAGCCCCTGAGGATCGGTAAATTTTGATGATGTACCGAAAAACATGAACAGATGCTTTGGTGTAGCTTTTCGAATACCGTAAGAATGAGTATATGGCGGAAAAACCAGTGATTCACCAATAAGTCCTGACGCCATTACAAGTGTCAGAAACAGTGATGAAATAATATTCTTTTTAAATAAATTCATAAGTAATGCAAAATATAGCTTATGCATAAACTTATAGCGAATTTTAAAGAAGAATCTGAGGTTTTACATTAGAATTCTATTTACATAACAGATTTTTTATCAGGATCGGCAGTTTTAAGAAAATTATTATAAAAATATTGAACAGCCCCGGAGGTTTAAAATTAATTAAACAGGAAATGAAAGTTTGAAATAATTGCCGCCTTCATCAGATTCAGCCCAGATTTTTCCTTTATGAGCCTGCATTACCATTTTACAGAAAAACAGTCCCAGTCCTTTTGAATATCGTGATTGTTTACTTTCGAGTCTTGCGTATTTATTGAACAGATTATCTCTCTCTTTGTCAGGTATCGGAGTACCGCTGCTGTAAAATGACATTTCTATATCAGATTCATTCTTTTTAAGATCAAGTTCAAACCGTCCGCCGGCTGGAACATATTTTGCTGCATTGCTGCAGATATTCTGAAATACCCTTTCAAGCAGATACGAATCAGCACTAATAATAATATCTGTTGAATAATTAATAATACTGGGGGTGATACCCTTCTCCTCAAAAAGAGGATTCTGGAAGAATTTTTCTGCCAGACCTTCAATATATTCTATTGACAATTTTTCTGTCCTGACAATCAGTTTACCTTCATCCATTTTTGCTATGTCAAGAAGGTTTGATGCAAGGCTGACAATATCGGAACACGATTCACCGATTACATCAAGCACTCTGTGAACCTTGCTGTCTTCAGACATCTTTCTGTTTAGAAAATGAAGATTACCCTCAATGCCTGCGGCATAATTTTTAATATCGTGTACAAGCGAACCGGTCAGAATACCTTTCATTCTTTCCGATTCCATAAGTTTAAGATTTGCCTGCTCAAGCTGGTTTTTCTTGTCAAGTATATCCCGCGTCTGGAATTTAACCTTACTGTCAAGTTCCTGATTGAGCTGCACATAATCCTGAAGAAGCAGTGCGTTTTCCAGAAGTATACTTGCCTGAGCAGAAAGTATCTGCGTAATTTTAACCGCACTTTCCGAAAACAGACCGGCAACTTTATCATTTCCCAGATATACACATCCCAAATAGTTATTTTCACGAAAAAGCGGAGTACACAAAATTGATTTTCCCCTTATCTCCTCATACAAATTATCCTGTATGAACGCTGTATCATAACCTTTAAAAAGAACGAGCTGCTTCTGCGCCTCTGTTTTGTCAATTATCGCCTGTGAAATAACAACATCTTCAGGACTTATATTCTTTCCGGAAAAATCTCTTAAAAGCATGATTTTCATCCCGCCAGAGGGAATCTTACTCAGAAAACATCCATATTGAGCACCAGTTGCATTTATAAGTGACGATAGTATCTGTTCAAGAAGCATAGGCAGATCATTGATCTGTGACATTGACGAACACACTTCAAGGAGAGTGTTGAAGCGGATCTGATTGCTGTTTTCTTTCTGTTTCTGCAACAATTCTGTTTCAGACAACTCGAGCATTCTCTTTACTGTTGATGATGATGCCTTTTCTTTGAGTTTATCGCAGTCCGATACTGCTCCACATTTTTCAAAAAGAGTATACGCATCATTGTACATGTCCCTTGCCCGGCCGGGAGAATTGATTTCATCATAAAACGCACCATATTCCCTGAGCGTTTTTGCCTTCTCATACTGCATGTCAAGTGAATGAAACTGAGTAACTGCTTTTTTGAAAAGATTATCAGCCTTCCTGATTCTTTTACGGTACAGGCAATACATAGCTTCAATACGAATTACATTTCCGCGATATGCGGGGTAACACCAGGATGCAAGCCTCAGAATAATAAGATACTTTTTAAATTCCAGACTCATCTGCTGTTCACTGCAGATCTTAAAATCCCTTTTTATCAGATAGTAAAGCAGCAGTTCTGTTTTCACCACAATCAGCGGAACAATATATTCAGAATTCAGATTTTTCCTGGCTGAGCCGCTTATCAGTGATTCCAGCCGCATATCGGCACTTGAATAATGATCATTCAGTAAATCAGCATAAATCAGAAATACACCAATATGAATGTGTGATAAACTGGATGATTTTTCATTCAGTTTTATTTCTAATTCGTCAAGTCGTGGTATATCCGGTTTTTTACCGCGTAAAATATCTATATAGTATTCTGCAGCCAGTGTAGTATATAAAAAATGCTTATCACTTGTCTCCTCACATAATTTGGCTGTAGCTTCCATCTGTTTTTTTGCTTTGCAAAAATCACCTTTCATAAGATAGACACGCCATAGATGCTCTGCACTTGACAACTGATTCGATTTGTCACCGATAAGCTGATAGCCGTTGATACTTGACATAAAACACTTTTCAGCATTTTGCCACTGTGCGTTGAAATATGATATAATACCGTGAAACAACTCTGAAAAAGAAGCTATATCAGGTCTTAAAATATTCCTGGCAATAGTATAAGCCTTTTCTATATACTTCTGCCCTCTCTTTTTACAAAATAACTGGAATGCAGGAACTCCATGCAGGGCATAGCTTTGAGCCTTTTCCTCACAGTCAATTATTTTGTCGGCAAGATTTACAGCTTTGAAATTGGTAAACAGATATCCCGGTATATCGTCATAATAAAGGGACCCGGACAATTTATTGAGTACTCTCACCATTAAAAGTTCTTCAGGTTTATTCTTTTTCTTTTTTTCTGCAAGGGGCAGTATTTTATGTGTCAGTTTCAGAATCAGTTCCTTTGCAGTTCCAATAAAAATTCCAGGCCTGCTTTTGGGATATTTAAATCCCAGTTCTGCAAGAATCTGAATAAACTGCGGTATGGATTGATTATAATTACCCGTATTATGATAAATACTTCCGATCCTGTACATTAATTGTAAACGGAACAGCCTGTCGGTCTCAATACTATTTCCAATTACCCTTTTGTATATGTTCAGTGCCTGCTCATTTTTTCCTGTCATCATAAGAGCCTCAGCAAGCTCGATCTCTATTTCTGAAACAAATACAGGCGTCTTATATCCATTTCTGCGCAATTGTTCTGACAGATGCAGACTGTTTCTGAAATGTTTTATTGCTATATCAAGTGCATTGTTCTCAGCTGCAAATCGAGCTGCTTTCAATGTGCAGTCAAATGTTTTTTCAATATTGCGGGTACGGATCAGAGATTCAACTGCAGGAAAGAGATAGTTCTTATCTGTCAGTGCCAGCTGTTCATATTCTGATGCAATCTGTTCTGAAAGTTTTTCTTTCTGATCTTCACTGATATTATTAATCAGAATTTCCTGTATTTTGTCATAAGCGAAGTTCAGATTTCCAGTAATATTTCTTGACAAATATCCTATCTGCTCAAGCCGTCTGAAAATTCTTTCAGCCCTTTCTGAAGTCAATTCGCAGATTTTTGAAATTATTTTACGTTCTATTGTTCCCGAAAGCAGTGATGCAACTTTTAAGAAATGGAGCTCATCTTCTGAAAGATTTTTATACTTATCCATAATTAGTGACACTGTATCAAACTTTTCAGGCAGAGCACCGGTCATTGTCAGATCAAACTTCCACTCATTTTCAACACGTTTAATGAAACCATTTGTAACAAGATATGAGATTATTTCCTTGATAATCAGCGGATTGCCACTGCCTTTTTCCAGCAGAATCCTTATCAATTCACCTGATCCGTCAATATGGTCAAACTGTTTTCGAATAAACGCGGAGATATCCTTTTCACTGAAAGGCAATATATTTATCAGCCGATCGGCGATTTTACGTATTGGCACGTTGTAAATGTGTAATGTTGTCTCATCGGCATCCGTTCTTATAGTGTAAACACACATGCACTGGGTTTTGAAATTTTTTATTTTTACAATTATTTCAAAAGATTCCCTGTCAATCCACTGAATATCATCTATGAAAAGTACATTCGGCATTGCATCAAGAAAAAGGGCCAGAACATTGAGCATAAGATGATTGATCCGGTCTGCTTCTTTTTCCACGCTCTGGCATTCTGTTATCTTATCAAAGTATTTCGCAAGTTCAGGAAACACTTTACATATAACTCCGGACTCTTCAGCAAGCTGCCCGTTAAGTAATGATTTTACGGCATCTCTGCCGCTATTATCTGATTTACATATTAATACCAGCACATCATCAAGAATCTGATGCAATACAGAAAACGGTTTATTCGGAGTGAATTTATTACACTTGACAGTAATAAAATTGACATCAGATTTTACTTTACTTTTAAATCGACTGACAATTGATGATTTTCCTATTCCCGATACTCCGGAAAGCAGATATGTTGATGATTCGCCTTTACTCAGCTGTTTCAATCCGCCATAAAGAATACGCAGTTCAAGATCCCGTGCCACAAAAAACCGTATATGATTTATTGCAATCAACGCGTCATACGCACCAACTGTAAACGACGGGTCTGTCCCATTCTCAAAAGAAACAAGTGCAGTTTTCAGGTCCTCACTGAATCCTGCAGCGCTTTGATAGCGTTCCGACGGTGTCGGGCGCAGTGCCTTGATGAGAATTTCATTTATAATTGAAGGTATATTCTTTATCGGATCTATATCAGTCTTCAGGATGCAGTTGAGCAGCTCCTGTAAATTATTATCATTTGTAGGGAATGGAAGTCTGCCTGCAAGCAGCTGATAAAGAATCAGTCCTGTACAGTAAAGATCTGAACGCTGATCAATTTTAAATTCAGTAAATCCGGTCTGCTCAGGTGATAAATAGGGAAAAGTTCCAACCACTATCCCCTCAGACATGACATCAAGCTCCTCAGCATTATGCGCGCTGCTTAAATCAATAATTTCAAGTTGATGTTTTGCACCGGATACCAATACTCCCGGATTGATATTGCAGACAACAACACCATGAGAATGAAGATACTCAAGGGCATCAAGAAGCTGAGTGATCATTGACACAGAATCATTAATACTGAATATTTTTTTCTCTTCAATAAGCTTGCTTAATGATACAGAATCATTATACTGATATACGATAGTTTTAGTATCTGTACTAACATTTGCAGTGACAGGTCTTGCTATATTGGGGTGCTCAAGCTTGCTTACAAATTCAAGTTCACGCGTAAACTTTACCTCTTCAGCATGATTTTCTCCAATGTTCAATTTATTGATACCGCATTTAACAAGCAGAAATGTATTATCAGATTTCCGTCTTCCGACATTCAGATCAAATAACTCATTGGAATAAAGTGTTTTTACTTTGTCAATTTCGGAAGCAATCATATTTTTGTATACCCTGCATGCTTCAATTTTTATTAATTTTCTGACTTGTCAACAATTATTTACTTTATAACACAATAACGAAGTCTGTATAAACGAGGTTGTAAAATTAAGTCTATCATGATAAGTAAAGGAGTGCAATATCTTTTTAACAGATAATAAAGTATTATCATTTATGAAGTTATGTGTAAAGCGGAAAAAAATTATTTAAAAAATTATATGCAAAGCAGTCATATTTATAAACAGAAACAGCGGATATTTATTTCAAGTCTGCTGTTTCTGTCTGTATTCTGAATAAAAAGTCAATAATCACAGTGGTTTCATCTGAAACGCATGAAAACCACTGCTTATATCTGTAAACAGATCAGATTTTTCTGAGACTTCCAGCCTGTTTCGCAAAACAGGCTGCCCTCAGGACAAAAAATTCATTGAGTGTGACATTTTCAAATAATGTGCGGATAAGTTCTGACGGTTTACAGGTAA
>Ga0209373_10004246_pt1 | contig 12498 bp, 12 predicted proteins | sample Higcelweek5metaG_FD_187173 | JGI IMG/M metagenome (GOLD analysis project Ga0209373, IMG submission 187173) | Freshwater pond sediment microbial communities from the University of Edinburgh, under environmental carbon perturbations - High... | ecosystem: Environmental > Aquatic > Freshwater >... | reverse complement strand
ACCATCACAATACCTTGTGATCGTTGTATGGAGCCGCTGAAGATCAAAATTAAAGCCGGCAGAAAGATCATTGTGCGTGAATCGGAAGAAACCGATTTGGACAGTGATGATCTTTTCTTTATCGGAAAAAGTGATCATGAGCTGAATGTGGAAGGATGGATACGTGAAATGATTCTTTTATCTGTTCCGATGCGTAATGTATACGTGAAATGATTCTTTTATCTGTTCCGATGCGTAATGTTCATCCCGAAGGGAAATGCGATTCCGAAATAATTGAAAAGCTGAATAAGTTGTCGGACGACAGCGGCCTTAAACCTTTGAATGATTAAAAATTAAATTGCCATGGCAAATCTCAAGTATCGTTGGTCAAAGACCAGAACCCGTAACCAAAGAGCTAATTTTAAAGTAGAAGCTCCCACTTTTGCAATTTGTTCAAACTGCGGAACGCCGGTGCTGTACCATCACGTATGTCCCGAATGCGGCTTCTATAAAGGAAAATTAGCGATTGAAAAAAGCGCGTAATTCATTAATTCCTCTGGAACATGAGTAAAGTAAGAGCAGTCATCACCGGTATTGCCGGTGCTGTGCCCGATTATATTCTGACTAACGAAGAGCTCAGCCGCATGGTTGACACTACGGATGAATGGATCATGACCCGAATTGGAATAAAGGAACGTCATATCCTGAAAGAACCTGGTAAAGGCGCCAGTGAACTGGGTGCTGAAGCAGTCAGAAGGCTGCTTGAAAAAACGAATACGAAACCCGAAGAAATTGATCTGGTTGTATGCGCTACTGTTACACCCGACCATCAGTTTCCGGCAACATCGAGCATCATCAGCGATAAAGTAGGCATTAAAAACGCCTTTCATTTCGACCTCAATGCAGGTTGCAGTGGATTCCTGTTTGGACTTGCTACCGTAACGGCTTACATTGAATCGGGCCGTGCAAAAAAAGTTGTATTGGTTGGTGCCGAAAAAATGTCATCCATTGTTGATTATACCGATCGGGCAACCTGTCCCATTTTTGGTGATGGCAGCGGGGCTGTGCTTATCGAGCCTACCGAAGAGGAATTCGGCGTTATGGATATGAAACTCGAAAGTGACGGAGTTGGCCGCATTCATTTGTATCAGAAAGCGGGCGGCAGCGTTTGGCCATCTTCGGCAGAAACAGTCGCTAACCGGGAACATTTTATTTATCAGGAAGGACAACCAGTTTTCAAATGGGCTGTTTCAAAAATGGCTGACACCGCTGTTGAGGTAATGGAGCGTAATGGATTGACATCGGAAACGCTACAATGGCTGGTTCCTCATCAGGCCAATCTCCGCATTATTGAAGCAACGGGTAACCGCATGAAACTTCCTAAAGAAAAAGTAATGATCAATATTCATAAATACGGCAATACAACGTCAGCTACGTTGCCATTGTGTCTGCTCGATTATGAAGATCAGCTTAAAAAAGGCGATAATCTGATTCTGGCCACCTTTGGGGCCGGTTTTACCTGGGGTGCCATTTACATAAAGTGGGGCTACGACGGTAAAAAATAACATCATATATGAAAGGGCGCCCAACAGCGCCTTTTTTATTGATTATTTATTATCTGCTCATCCGTAATAATACAAGATATATTTGTCAAAAGGTATTTAAAGAGATTCTGCCATTCTGAACACGGATCAGCCTACGGCTGACACTGATTTAACGGATCTTCACGGACCCGCCTGCAGCGGGCAGGTAAAACAACTCCGTAATAACACGTAATACAAAAGCCGCAATTCGTTACAGCAGAATGAATTTGCAAGCGAGCTTGCGAAATTCAAGCTGCTGTAACGAATCAACACAACGGAGTTGCGTTGCTGATAGCGGCTTTTGCAACCACGATATCCGTGTTCATCTGTTTGACCCGTGTGAACCCGTGTTCAAAAAAAGTAGAACCTATTTCCTTATCCGATTGCTTTGTAGAATGTGGTATTCAATTATAAATATGTCTAAAAATAGTTACTGGTATAATAAGGGATGATCAAAAATTATTATTAGTTTTTTCTGCTATTTCTGCAATTTTGTATATATTTGCAGCCTAAGTTAAAAAAAACAGAGTTATGGCTTACGTTATTTCAGAAGATTGTACCGCATGCGGTACCTGCATTGATGAGTGTCCGGTTGAAGCAATCAGCTCCGGCAATATTTATAAAATTGATCCGGATATCTGCACCGACTGTGGTTCATGTGCCGATGTTTGCCCGGTTGAAGCAATTCACCCGGAATAATTTCCCTGCAGAAAAAATCTCAAGGCTGCCGCGTGCAGCCTTTTTTTATGCCCTGTGCTCTTGTATTTTTGGAATTCTGAGTATTCATGCACCCGATCACCAAGTCGAACGCTCCCAATCCAAAGAATTGGACAACAAAATGTCAGCTCCGATTTGCACCGGAGCACGAAAACAATAAAACAACTGAGTCTATTATCCGCCGCAAACGCTGATGCAATGCAGCAGATTGTTGATGGCTTCGGGTTTCAGACTATAATACGTGTTTTTTCCGTCACGACGGGAAATCAAAATTCCTTTCGATTTCAGAATATTCAAATGGTGCGATGCAGCTGCCTGTTCAATATCAAGCTTGTTGTAAATGCTCGTAACATTCATCTCTTGCTGCTTTTCCAACATAGAAATAATTTTTATCCGGACAGGATGAGCGATGGCTCTTAATCTTTGTGCTATGTCCTCAATCTTTCTGATATCAATTTCTTGCTTTGCCATGTATAAATAATTTAATAATGAACAAATGTATAAATAAAATCGAAAAAAACGCTTTTGTGAAAATAATTTTCAACAAATTGATAGGTGATTATTAAATATTAATCTACAAATGAAGATTTCCTGCATATGATTTTTCAAGAGGCTCAAGAAAAATGTACCTTTGTTTATGCCTATTCATTATCGCCCGGACTATATGCTGTTGAGCGACGGAACCATTAAAAGTTCCATGGAGCTTAGTGTTTCGGATGATGGACACATTGTCTCCATTCATGAAGCAACATCCGGAAATGATGAAAATACAGCGTTTACACTTTTCGAAGGGTTGTTGTTGCCTGGACTTATCAATAGTCATTGTCACCTCGAATTAAGCTGGAGCAAAGGTCTTTACCCCGAAAAAGCCGGCATGGAAACATTTTATGGCGCTATGAGCGGAATTCATGCCCGGCGGCCAGACGACAATATTGCTCAAACAGCCATTCAGGATGCCATTGACGAATTGATAAATAATGGAACGGTGGCTGTATGCGATATCAGCAACACCGAACTGACTTTGTCTGCAAAACAAACCAGTCCCGTAATTTTTCATACATTTCTGGAATGTTTTGGTACCAATCCGGCCGAGGCTTTTACGAGAATAAAAAATATTCTTGATGTTCAAAGCGCTTTCAAAAGACAGAATCAGCGCTGTTCGTTGTCGGCGCACACACTTTTCACTTTATCGGATGCGCTCCGGTCATTGCTCATGACGAAGATAGTCGCTGATGGCGAAGTACACAGCATCCATTTTATGGAAAGCCTGGCGGAAAAACGTTTTTTTGAAACCGGAACACCTATAACGAATATTCATCGCCCGGAAGCGCAACAAACAACAACGTATGTATCGGCAGCCGAAGCGGCCTGTACCTTATTGCCGCGCGAAAATAAAATTCTGTTTGTGCATAACACGTATGCCCGGGAACAAGAAATACAAAGGATTCTGAGTCATTTTTCAGATCCGTGGTTTTGCTTGTGTCCCGCTTCAAATCAATACATCAACAATGCACTGCCCGATGTTCCGATGATGCTGTCTAATACTTCTAAAATACTCATCGGAACCGATGGGTATAGTTCAAACACTGAATTAAATCTGTTTTCGGAAATTGACATCCTGCTTGCAGCGTATCCGACGCTGTCAGTCGAAAGTATGCTGATGGCTGCCACGCTGAACGGGGCTGTTTTTATGGGGCTTGAGGAGCAACTGGGCAGTCTCGGCATCCATAAAAAACCGGGGCTGACAGGTCTTGAACACTATCGCCCCGGAATCAGAAAATTATCTTCGTTAAAAGTTAAGCGTCTGCTCTAAAATCACCAATTGTCGGGTTTGACAATTACCGGCTCCATTCCTTTTTTCAATGTTTTTATCATTTCGCGAATATGCGTATCAACCTGCGTCAGATATCCTTCCCATTTCAGCGAATATTGGGGGTCGTTTTTATCGAGCCAGCGCTCGAGCGGAAAGGCAGAAACAGCTTTCATTCTGAATTCATCGATGGTATACCGGTATCGGTTTTCTTTGGCTTCAATTTTAAATTTGAATTCTACAATCGTTAAAGATTTAATCACATTGCCATCTTTATCGGTATCGTTCATGGCCACCCGATGCGCACCGGTAATGATTCCATTGGCTTCATCGGACGAAGTGAGTACCGCAGCCGGGTTTTTAAAATAAGAATTGACCCAACGAAGACCACGATTATATAAAGTGTCAACAGGACCATTCATATTAACGGCTTCCTGGTATTGAATCAGTTTTGTATCGGGGTTTACGGGAACCTGAGCCTTGGCAGTTGCCATTGAAAACAGGATGACAGAGAGGAAAATCAGATTTCTCATAGTTGAATTTTTTGTGCGGGCCTTTTACAATTATAATTCCAAAAATTCGGAAGGACTAAATTAGTGAAAAAATTGAAACGAAATCAACTATCCTTTTTTCCATTTCAATTTTCCATCGTCGTCCATTTCAATTTTGCCACTGTCAATCATCCAGCGGATGGCCTGGGTGGCTTTTTCGGTATCCATAGCGCCAAACTGCGCCATCAGCAGATCATAAGGCATCGAAGCTTCTCTGAGCAATGGTTTTACTTTATCGAGCACCTCGTTGAATTTATATTCCGAAAGGCCGGTCTGGCTGCGTTTCTCGCAAATATCGCACATGGCACATCGTCGCGACTGGTCTTCGCCGAAGTATTCAAGCAGAATCTGGCTGCGGCATTTCGAGGTACTGAGCAAATAATTTTTCATCGATTCGAACCGTTCTGTTGCCTCTTTTTTCCGGTTAAAATAATGTTCCGGAGAAAAAACAATACTTCGGTGGTCAATGCGATCGCTCAGAAAAGTAATGCGGGGGCTGTCACTGGCAGGTTCATAGGCAAGCAACCCTTCCTTATTCAGTTGTTTCAGGCCTTTTATTACAATAAATTTGTCAGCGTTCATGCGGCGCGCCAGCTGAAATTCGTCGATGCGCACAAAATCAGTAAACAAGCCCGAATAAGAGCGAAGAATCAGTTCAACAAAAGGACTCATTTCTTTGTTGGCGACCTGATATTTATATAATTCGGCTTTATCGGCAAGCATTTTCAAGCGCGAAGGGGTGTGAAAAGCATCGGACAATGAAATATACCCTTCTTTTTCCAGAATGCGTATGGCACTGAATGTTTCCATAGCCGGCAAAGCAAAACGGTTGCAAAAATCACTGATTTCGAAATTCCATGAAGTAAGTTTTCCGGCACCCACCACCACCTGAAAATAGTTTCCAATTGCATTATACACACTGGCGTTAAACTCAGGATCGGGGAACGATGCTTCGAGAATTTTTTCAGCTTCAATCAAATCCGATTTTGCCCACAGCAGCCAGGCAAACGATGTGTTTCCATCGCGTCCACCACGACCAGCCTCCTGAAAATAAGCCTCGATACAATCCGGCACATCCATATGTACCACAAGACGTACATCGGGTTTATCGATGCCCATTCCGAAAGCATTGGTAGCCACCATCACGCGCACTTTTCCCTGCAGCCAATCGCTTTGTTTCTTATCTCTATCCTGCGGCAATAAACCTGCATTATAGAAATGTGCAGAAATTTTATTCCGGATTAGAAAATCAGCGTATTCCTTGGTTTTGCGCCTGTTGCGCACATATACAATGGCTGTCCCATTAAATTCGGACAACAGTTGCAGCAATCGCCCGGTTTTATCTTCTTCCTGAATGACATTGTACACCAGATTACTGCGATAAAACGACTGACGGAAAACATTCTTTTTGCTAAAGGCCAGCTGGTCCATGATATCATCGACCACCTTTGGCGTAGCAGTGGCTGTGAGCGCAATCACCGGCACCCCCGGCAACAGAGAACGAATTGCAGCAATATTGCGGTATGGCGGACGGAAATCGAAACCCCACTGTGAAATACAATGTGCCTCGTCAACCGCAATCAGGCTTACTTTCATTTTCGGAAGCCTGAGCAAAAACACTTCGGTTTCAAGACGCTCAGGCGACACATATAAAAACTTAACATCGCCGTACAAACAATTGTTCAGCATTGTTTCGATTTCATAATAATTCAGTCCGCTGTGAATGGCATAGGCCTTAATGTTTCGTTTCTTCAGATTTTCGACCTGATCTTTCATTAAAGCAATGAGCGGAGAAACAACAATACACAAACCCTCTTTGGCCAAAGCAGGTACCTGAAATGTAATGGACTTTCCGCCGCCGGTTGGCAACAATGCAAGCGTATCGTTTCCATTGAGTACCGACAGAATAATATCTTCCTGCAAAGGACGAAACAATTTATGTCCCCAGTATTGTTGCAAGATGGATAAAATCCTGGCTTTCATAATGCAGTATTATTCAAATATAGAAATATTATCTGAGACAAAGATGATTTCTGATTTCTGCCGAAAATGAAATCAGGCAAAAACAGCTTACAGCTTTTTGTTGAAAATAGCAGCAGAAGCCTGTGCAGCCGGCATCAGCAACATATCATTTACATTCACATGAGCCGGTAAAGTTGCTACATATCGCACGGCATCGGCCACATCGTCGGGGGTGAGTGGCTGAAAACCTTTATACACATTGGTAGCTTTTTCGGCATCACCGTCAAACCGAACCAGGCTGAATTCGGTTTCGGCCGCGCCAGGAGCGATTTGTGTGACTTTGATTCCGTGCGTTAATAAATCGATGCGCATACTTTTCGATAATGAATCAACAGCAGCTTTGGTAGCACAATACACGTTGCCATTCGGATACGCTTCGCGTCCGGCAATAGAGCCGATGTTGATGATGTGTCCGCTTTGGCGTTCAATCATACCTGGCACAACGGCGCGTGTGAGATACAGCAATCCTTTAACGTTGGTATCAATCATCTGCTCCCAATAATCGACATTTCCTTCCTGAATGGTTGAAAGACCGCGTGCAAGGCCGGCATTGTTGATCAGCACATCTATATTTTTCCATTCCTGCGGAAGAGATTCAATGGCTTTAAAAACTTCTTCGCGGTTACGAACATCGAAACAAAGCGACAGAAAACGAGAGCCATACTGGTTTGTAAGAGATGCGAACAATTCGTCCAATCGATCCTGCCGGCGACCACACAAAATAAGTCGGCAGCCTTCCTGTGCAAAAATACGCGCACATGAAGCTCCAATGCCACTTGTAGCGCCCGAAATTACCATAGTTTTATTCATGATGTATGCGATATTTGATTCCGAAAAATTTTCCGGCTTTTTTAAAATCTATAATTAAAAACAGGGCAATACAAAGAAACGGCAGCACCGGAATACGATAGCGCACCAAAGCCCCGAGAACAGGGGTTGTTATGCCGGTAATAACCGACAACCCCAGACAGAAAAACAAACTGAAATAAATGATGCGGATATGGGGAATTTTTTTGTTGTGAAAAAAGATGGCCATGACTACAAAAACCAGTAGCAAAAAATTTTCAATAACCGCTGGAATCATAAGCACAGAGCTGATTTCGTTGGGCATTGGACGGAGCAACGTATTGAAAACCGCCTGAGGCGAATACAATAAAAAGCTGGAGAAATGCGGCTCGACCGGAATCGGTTCGACCAGACTGCCCGCATTTTCGAAGCGAGCGAGTCCGACAAAATCATGTTGTTTTCCAACAAATAATTCAAATACATTGTAGGCCGGAAACAGCTCGCCGAAAAGGATTCCGATATTTACAAACACCAACAGGCTAATAACAATTTTTGCAAATGCATGACGGTTATTGGTCAGCACGACCCACGCATTTCCGGCCAACACCGGAATCAATACCGCCAGCACGTACATCTTGGTAAAAAACAACAATGCAAAACCGAGGGCTGCCAATACAATTCTTTTCACGCTGAACGATATAAAAAGCAGTTGCTGACATGCGTACAGGAATATTCCCAGCGCAAAAAACAACACACTTTCCTTCATGGCACCTGAGCTCCAGAACACCACCGATGGTATCAGAAAAACAGCCGCATACAACCACATTTCTTTGCCTTTGAAATATGGGCTGAATGTTTTAAACAAGGCAAAAAATCCCAAAAAACTCAGCAGAACAAAAATCAGATTGTGCACCTGAAAAAATCCAAACGAAACAATGCGAATAAGCGCATTAATCCTTATGATAGTGTGGCTGTCGTTGTAGGTAACGGTTTCATATTTCCGGTACCAGTTGTTCATTTTTTTGTAGTACAGTGTGTCGAATTTTTCATTGTCATTCTGCACGCCGCTGACCATTTTTACATAATCAACCGGCGCATCTTTCAAGGCGGCATACATCACTTCGCTGTCATCGAAATATTTGAAAATATCGGCTTTTGTACGATCGGGATAATATGAAGTATAGATATATGTCAGTCCAAGGCCAGCGACCACTTTCAGCCAGAATGCGCCCAGCACCCACGAACGTTTGATTCCGTTCAGCGAAAACAGCTTCCACCGCATAATGAGAACAGATACGATGGCAACGAGTCCTGCACAATACAGAATTTCTACAAAATTCATTTGCGCGTATTAAGTTCAATCCATTCACGCGCGGCCACAAAAGCATGCGCCCAGGGCGATACCACATCGTTCAGCGCGCCAGGTGTATAATAAGCCCATTGCCATGGGAATACCGACCTTTCGATATGCGGCATCATGGCCAGATGACGGCCATCGGCAGTGGTTAAAGCAGCTGCATTATAATCGGAACCATTTGGATTGGCCGGATATTGCTGATATCCATATTTCACTGGAATAATATAATCGCTTTCTTTCCCTTTCAGTGAAAAACGTCCTTCGCCATGTGCAATCCAGACGCCAAGCCTTGAACCAGCGAATGCTTTCAGCATCACACTTTCGTTGGGCAACACATCACACTTTCGTTGGTCAACACATCCACACTCACAAAGCCGGATTCAAATTTATGCGACTCGTTCCAGTGCATCTGCGGATCGGGAATATCTTTTTTATTGCGGTTAAACACACCCAATTCCACCATCAACTGGCAGCCATTACAAATGCCAAGACTCAGCGTGTCGGGCCTTGCATAAAAATGATCGAGCGCATTTTTTGCTTTCGGATTATATAAAAATCCCGCGGCCCAACCTTTTGCTGAGCCAAGTACATCGGAATTACTAAATCCACCAACAAAAACAATCATGTTTACATCGTGCAGATCTTCGCGTCCTTCAATGAGGTCGGTCATGTGTACATCGCGCACATTCATACCGGCCATATATAAACTATACGCCATTTCACGATCGCCGTTGACCCCTTTCTCACGAATGATGGCCGCTTGTACCGTGCGTTTTTTTACTTCCGGAATATTACCGGTAAAAAATTCGGGAAAATGATAATTCAGTTTCTGTTTGGCATATTGTTTAAAGCGCGTTTCGGCCAGTTCCGGCTTTGTTTGTAAACGATCGAATAGATAGGATTTGCGGAACCAGACATCGCGTAGTTTATCAACATTGAAATATTCGTACTGAACGTTTTTAATAATTTTAAATTCACGCTCAGCAATCACACGGCCAATCGGATAGAACAGCAGATTTTTGCTGAACAGATAATCGACCACTTGTTTGGTGTCTTTCACCTGAATAACTACACCGGGTTTTTCGGAGAAAAGAATAGCAGGAATATCTGTTTCTTTGATCCCGCTAATATTAATATCCACGCCCACAGCCGGGTTGGCAAAACACATTTCCAGCAGCGTGGTCATCAATCCGCCGGCACTCACATCGTGACCGGAAAGAACTTTATTTTTCGAAATCAAAGACTGAACTGCAGAAAATGCAGCGGAAAAATACACCGGATCCGAAACATCGGGGGCCTTATTGCCAATAGCATTGAGCGTCTGATAAAACACACTTCCGCCGAGGGCATATCCCGATTTTGCAAAATCAATATAAATGAGTGTTGAGTCTACTTCGCTGGCCAGCACCGGTTTTACCGCTTTTGTGAAATCAGTGACTTGTACTGTTGCAGATACAATCACAGTTCCGGGAGATTTCACGGATTGTCCGTCGGGATATTTCTGTGTCATCGACAATGAATCCTTACCCGTCGGAACATTGATTCCAAGCGCGATACAAAATTCGCTCAGTGCTTTTACAGCATCGTACAGGCGTGCATCTTCGCCGGGATTTTTACATGGCCACATCCAGTTTGCGCTGAGTGAAACCCCGTGCAAACCGTTTTTCAGCGGTGCCCAGACAATATTTGTCAATGCTTCAGCCACACTGAGCCGCGCTCCGGCAGCGGCATCTATCAATCCGGCAACCGGCGCATGTCCGATGGATGAACCAATTCCAACTTTATTTTTATAATCAAGTGCAGCAATTCCCAAATTGTTCAGCGGCAATTGAATTTCGCCACAAGTCTGTTGCAGCGCCACTTTCCCGGTAACAGACCGATCAACTTTATTGGTCAGCCAGTCTTTACAGGCAACAGCTTCGTGACTGAGAACCTTTTCGAGATATTCGTTGAATAAGTGCAGATTATATTCAGGTTCCGCATATTCATGCGCAATATGTTTGTCTTCGATCACGGTTTTTGGCGTACAACCAAACAAATACTGCAATTTTAAATTAAACGGCTTACGGCCATCTTCGCCCTCAAAAGTGAGTTTGTGATTGCCTTTTACTTCTCCAACCACGTACAGGGGAGCGCGCTCACGTTCCGCAATCCGTTCAATCAGGGGCAGTGATTTTTCGCGGATAACAAGTCCCATTCTTTCCTGCGATTCGTTTCCGATCATTTCCATATCGGACAGGGTTGGATCGCCTTTGGGCAGTTTATCCAGAAAAATAGTTCCGCCGGTATCTTCAACCAGTTCACTGAAACAGTTCAGGTGGCCGCCTGCGCCATGATCGTGGATGGAAACAATCGGATTATCGGGAGACTCGGACAGTGCACGTATGACATTGTACACGCGTTTCTGCATTTCGGGATTGGCCCGCTGAACAGCGTTGAGCTCAATGGCGTTGTTGTATTTTCCGGTTTCGACCGATGAAACGGCGCCACCGCCCATACCAATGCGATAATTGTCGCCGCCCATCAGCACAATCAGATTTCCAGGGCCGGGTTTTCCTTTGATGGCCTGCGATTTCACGCCGTAACCCACTCCACCGGCTTGCATAATTACTTTGTCATAAGCCGTCAGCGTTTTGCCTTCCTTATGCTCGAACGTAAATAAACTTCCAACAATCAAAGGCTGACCGAATTTATTTCCGAAATCTGATGCACCATTCGATGCTTTTATAAGAATTTCTTCAGGTGTTTGATATAAAAATTTGCGACGCACAGGTACCGTCCCGTTTTCATCGGCAACAGGTTCTTCCAGCTGCGGTTTCGAGGTCATATACACGGCTGTTCCAACCAAAGGCATACAGCCTTTTCCGCCGGCCATGCGGTCACGTATTTCGCCTCCACTGCCGGTTGAAGCGCCAAAGAATGGTTCAACGGTCGTCGGAAAATTATGGGTTTCTGCTTTCAGCGAAATAACCGATTCAGCTTTGCGGATGATAAAATCGGAAGGCACATCGTCCTCCTGCGGACAAAATAGTTCAATTTCGGGACCGTCGATAAAGGCGACATTATCTTTATAAGCCGAAATCACATCGTTGGGATGTTCTTTGGTGGTAAGCTTAATCCACTGAAAAAGCGACATGTCGTGTACAATACCATCAATAATAAATTGACCGTTGAAAATTTTATGACGGCAGTGCTCGGAGTTGATTTGAGAGAAACCAAATATTTCGCTGTCGGTGAGCTTGCGCCCAATTTTTTTACCGATGTATTTCAGAAAGCGGACTTCTTCGAAACTCAGTGCCAGTCCTTTTTCTTCGTTATATTCCTCAATATGGTCGATGCATTTGACGGGTTCGGGGTCGCGGTTCTGATCGAACATATCGGTAGTCAGATCTTTATACACCATTTCGAGCATCGGATCCATCTTCCCGTTGTCGGGGCGAAACAATTCGATGCGTTCGATACCTTCGAGGCCCATATTCAGGGTAATTTCAACGGCATTGGTACTCCAGGGGGTAATCATTTCGCGGCGCGGACCAACGAAAGTTCCTGTAACGCTATCGGTCGAAATTGAGTCGCAGCCAGCGAATAGCCATTTAAATTTTTCTATATCCTTGTCATGGAGCGGCTTTTGGCTTTTAACAACGTATACAAGCTGCTCAGCTTCTTTATTGAAAAATGTTAGCATTGGTATCC
>Ga0209373_10004242_pt1 | contig 12511 bp, 9 predicted proteins | sample Higcelweek5metaG_FD_187173 | JGI IMG/M metagenome (GOLD analysis project Ga0209373, IMG submission 187173) | Freshwater pond sediment microbial communities from the University of Edinburgh, under environmental carbon perturbations - High... | ecosystem: Environmental > Aquatic > Freshwater >... | reverse complement strand
ACAAGTGTGCCATTCTCTTTCAAATTTTTCAATTTTTTCTGTCATTTCTGTCATAGCCAATAACCCACCCTAGGATAACAATTTTTGAAAATTATTCCATAAAACACAAACACTAAAGTTTATATTTTAATGATCATAGTATAATAAAAAACATTACATTGACAATTAAAATTATAATAAGAAAATTACTTTTTCTTATTCTTTTTTATTTTTATAAAATTAATTTATATAAAATTAATATTTTGTGAATTTTTTGTTGGGAAGTGGGCGCTACAAGACTCGAACTTGTGACCACTTGCTTGTAAGGCAAGCGCTCTACCAACTGAGCTAAACGCCCAACAATTTTCAATATTACTATATTAGATTGATAGAGTCAATATTTTTTTTGTTTCACTTTGTAACAAAAGCTTATAGACATTCTCAAATCAACTAGTAAGAGGATTTTTGTATGACCCAATAATTAAACTTACAAAATTAACTTTTTAAACTTCAAAAAGTATAGTTATGTAAGAAGTCTAATATTTATAAATTTTAGAGTAAGGTTTATCAAAACATTTGATAAAATTCTTATAGGATGGATTTTTTATAGGAAAGGTTGAATTTTATATTCATGAAGATAAATAAATTATTAATATATTCTCTTGCAAGTATTTTTCTTTTTTCTTTTTTAATTTCTTGTTCAAATGATGAAAATGAAAGAACAACAACAAATTTTAGATCACAAGAAAAAGAAGGAATTTTAAAAAATGAATTTAACATCAAAAAAGAGACTAAAGAAATAAAACCAATAAAATTAACAAAAGAAGAAATAAAAAAATTTAAGCCCAATGAACTTGGTCAAGTCATGATTTTGGAATATCATCTTATTGGTTATCCAGAAGCAAGATGGCAAAGAACACCTGAGAATTTTCAAAAAGATTTAGAAAGGCTTTATAAAGATAACTATTATCTTGTTTCTTTGAGAGATTTTGTTAATAATAAAATGAATGTCCCATTGGGAAAAACTCCATTTATTCTTACTTTTGATGATGGAACAGTAGGACAATTTCGTTATATCAAAAAAGGTTCAAATGTTATAATGTGGAAATTATTGAAAACTTTGTAAAAAAACATTCTGATTTTGGCAAAGGTGCTACTTTTTATATCCTTCCAAATCTTCCATTTGGACAAAAAGAATATGCAGAAAAAAAATTAAATTTTTTGGCTAATAATGGATATGAAATAGGAAACCATACATTAAATCATCCAGCATTGGAAACTTTGACAGATGAAAAAGTGCAAAAAGAAATTGTTTTGCATATTTCTCAAGTTAATAAGTTTTTACCAAAATATGAAGTAAATACTTTGGCATATCCTTATGGTTCAGTTCCAAAAAATATTAAATTGGTTTCATCTGGAAAATATAATAATATTAGTTATAAAAATATTGCTGGTTTATTAGTGGGAGCAAATCCATCTTTTTCACCGAATAGCAATAAATTTAATCCTCTTATTTTGCCAAGAATACAAGCTATACAAACAGAACTGGATAAATGGCTTGGAATGTTTAACAAAAATAAAAATTATCGTTATATTAGTGATGGGAATATGGAAACAATCACAATAACAAAAGATTTTAGTCAATATTTAAAACCAGAATTAAAAAACAATAAAAATTTAGTAATTTATTAATTAATTATGTTTGAAAAATTTAGACAAAAATTTAATACATTTTCCGAAGAATATCGTGAATATATAAAAAACAATATAGAAGATTCTATTGCACTCAGAGTTTTGGTTACTATAACTGTTCTCATCGGTGTAACTTCTACAGGTTTAGTTTTGGAAGATGGTTTAATTATTATTTTATCAGCATCAGTGCTTACAATTGTAGGTTCTTATCTAAGTTATATTAGAAGATATTCTAAAAATTGGTGGATAAAAGTAATTATTTCTCTTATGATGCTTGTTGTTTTTGGTGATTTTCTTAGAAATGCAGCTATGAATCCCTATGATGCAAGAATTCCACTAGCAATCCTTTTGATATGGTTACAAACATTACATAGTTATGACCTTCCAACTAGAAAAGATTTAGGTTACACGCTTTTAGTCGGTTTGGTTCTAATTTCTGTTACTGCAACAGTAAGTAGAGAAATGATATTTGGAGTATTTCTATTTGGTTTTATCATTTCAGCTTTATTAAGTCTTTTGTATGAAAACTTGGCAAAACATAAAATACATAAATTAAACATAAATTCTAAAAACTTTTTTAAATTAAGCTTTTCCACATTGGTAGTAACTTTAATTGGTATGTTTGTTGCATTTGCGTTTATACCCAGAAGTCAGACAATTAAAATAAGGTCTTTGCCTATGTCTATGAGACTTCCTGAAATACCAGCATTTAAAGGAGAAATTAAATCAAAAACCTATAAAGAAATAGAAACTCAAGGGGATAATGGAAAACTAAAAATAAAAAGAGTTTTTAATGAAAATGCTTATTATGGTTTTAGTACAGAGTTGGACTTAAATTTTAGAGGTAAACTTTCTGATGAAATAATTGTAAAAGTTCGTTCTTCCGAAGCAAGATATTGGAGAGGTATGGCTTTTGACCAATATGATGGTAAGACTTGGAAAATGTCAGAGCCATTCAAACTAAAAAGAGTTTGGTCAAGAAGACCTCAAATGTTTATGAGAATGGGTGATGAAATAAAAAAAGATATTACACCCAAAAGAGAACTAATTCAAACTTTTTATATAGAAAAAGAACAAAGTAATTTAGTTTTTTCTTCTCCCTATGTAGAACAACTATATTTCCCAAGTGAATATGTTATGACTGATGAATATGGAAGTATTAGAAGTTCTGTAGAACTTGCTCAAGGTCTAACTTATAGTGTTATTTCTTATGTTCCAATTCATAATATAAAAAAAATTAGAGAACTTACGTTTTTTCATCCAATAACTCAAATAACTAGTAATTATTATCAAGTACCCAAAGTATCAGAACGAGTTATTAATTTGGCAAAAGAAATAACAAAACCTGCAAAAACTAATATTGATAAAATTATTTTATTAGATAATTATTTGCAAAAAAATTATCCCTATAATTTAGATATACCTGAATTTCCTGAAGATAAAGAATCAATTGACTATTTTTTATTTGAACAAAAACAAGGATATTGTGAACATTTTGCAACATCTTTAGCAATTATGGCAAGAATTGTAAACATTCCAACACGTTTGGCAACAGGTTTTACATCAGGGAAATATAACTATGTTACAGGTTATTATGAAGTTAGAAGTTCTGATGCTCATGCTTGGGTAGAAGCATATTTCCCTCATTTTGGTTGGGTAACTTTTGACCCAACACCGGGATATACTGCAAACTTTGGTAATGGTTCCAAATCTGAAAATCTTATAGCTTCTGCTATGACAAAAAATTTATTAAAACTAATAAATAAAATAATTCCAAAATCTTTTTCTGCAAAAGTAAAAGATTTAGTTACTTCTATAATAATTGGAACAGTTGGCTTTTTTACAGCTATAATGCAATTCTTTTTAAAATTAAATTGGATAAACTTTGTAATTTTAATTTTTTGTTCTGTAATAGCTATTGTATTACTTGTTTTATCAATGGCAATTTTTAAAAAAATAAGAATAAAAAAGAAAAATGAGCTATATCAAAAGAAAAAATTTAAATCTGAAAATAAATTAGAAATTATAAAATTGCAAGAAAAACTTATAAAGATTTTTGAAAAACAAGGATTTTTATATTCTAATGAATTTACTCTAAAAGAGTATTTATCAAAAATAGCAAATGAAAAATCAGAAATGAAAGATATACTTAGCAAAATAACAAATAAGCTCTATTATTCAAGATATAGTGACATTAATATTTCAGATGAAAATATACAAGAATGCAAAAATCTAATAAATGATGTTATAAAAACTTGTAAAAAATAGTCTTTTAGGAATATAATCTTAATTAATAGGATTCCCTTTATAATTAAATTTTTTCTTAATATTAATGAAAGAAATTATTCAAGAAAAAATCTTACTAGTTGATGATACAAAAAATATTATCAATAATATATTAAATTTGTTAGTAGCAAACAACTATTTAGTTAAGTTTGTAAATAATAGTTTTGAAGCAATACATTTATTAAAAAAAGATGATTTTGACTTGGTCTTACTTGATTTATTCATGCCAAATATAAATGGTTTTGAAATCTTAAAAACTATCAGAAAAAAATTTTCAAATATTGAACTTCCCATAATTATGTTAACAGATGAATCCTCTGTTGATGATATAACAAAATTTTTAGAATTTGGTTCAAATGATTATATTTCAAAAGATACAGATTTTTCTATTATCAATGCAAGAATAAAAGCTCAACTTAATCTAAAAAAGATAGAAAAAGAAAATTCAATAAACAAAAAAATTTTTCAAGATTTCTTTGATAATTCAAGCGATTTAATTCAAAGTGTAAATTTGAAAGGTAAATTTGAATATGTTAATAACACATGGTTAAAAACACTTGGTTATGAAAAAGAAGATATTCCAAATTTAAACTTAATAGAAATTATTGCTCCTGATAGCAAAGGACATTGCCTAAAAATACTTGAACAACTAAAAGAAGGTAATGTTGAAAATGAATTTATTGAAACTTCTTTTATTACAAAGACAGGTCAAATAATAAAAGTTGAAGGACATTTTAGCATTAGTTTTGAAAAAGGTAAGCCTATTGCAACAAGATGTATTTTTAAAGATGTTACAGAAAAGAAAAATACCTTAAAAGAAATAAAAGAAAAAAATCAAATTCTTAATGCTATTTTATTAAATATACCAATAATCGTTTTTAGAATAGATAAAAATTTTAATTTTACAGAATGTTTGGGGTCTGGTCTAAAAAAATTTGGTTTGATTGTAAATGATGAGCTAAAAGGAATGAATGTAGAATTATTATATTCTAATGATTATTCTGATTTTTTTGTTAGTGCAATGGAAGGTCATTTTTCATCTTTTATTAGCACCAAAAAAGTTTCTGAAAAAGAAATAATATATTTCCAAAATTATATTTTTTTTGACAAAGAAAATAAAGAAGGTGTAATAGGAATTGCAATTGATATAACAGATAGAAAAATTATAGAAAATGATTTGGAAAAAACAAAAAATAAAGCACTTATTGCAAATAATGCAAAGTCTGATTTTCTTAGATTGATGAGTCATGAAATTAGAACTCCTATGAATGGAGTTATTGGAATGACTGAATTACTCATGGAAACAGAATTAAATGAAGAACAAAACGATTTACTAAAATCACTTAAAACAAGTGGGAATCATTTATTAACAATAATAAATGATATTCTTGATTTTTCTAAAATAGAATCTGGAAAAATAAATATTATAAACAATCGTTTTGATTTGAATTCTTGTATAGAAGGTGTAATTGAAATATTTTCATCAAAAGTATTTGAAAAAAATATAAACTTAGTTTACTATATTGATTCATCTATAGATACATCAATAATTACAGATTACACTCGTTTGGAGCAAATTTTGGCAAACTTGGTAAGTAATGCTTTAAAATTTACAAATGATAATGGAGAAATTTTTATATTTGTTGATAAAGTAAAAGAAGTTTTTGACCTAAAAAAAGATATAGACTTTAACTCTACAGAACTTATTTTTTCTATAAGTGATACAGGAATAGGTATTAATAAAGACAGTGCAAAAAATTTATTTAATCCCTTTACAAGAATGAATAATTATTATGGTGGAACAGGTTTAGGATTGGCTATCTGTGAAAAATTAGTTAATTTTTTAAATGGGAAAATTTGGGTAGAAAGCAAAGAAAATAATGGCTCAACATTTAACTTTACAATAAAAGTAACACAAACAGAACCAATAATAGAAGAAGAAAGCAATATTAAATCATCGTTATTAAAAAATAAAAAAATTCTTTTGGTTAATAAAAACCTAATGACTTTAACTATATTACAAAAGAAATTTAGTGAATGGGGTATCATTACTCCATGTATAACAGATTATAATGAAATTCCTAATTATCTTGATGCAAATATAAATTTTGATGCTATTGTAATTGATATTGATTTACCAGAGTTTGATATTAGTTTTTTTGAAAATTTAAATGAAAAATATAAATTACCTCCTATTTTAGCTATATCGTTCCTCGCAAAAAATTTGGCAAAAGAAAAAAGTACTAAAAATTTAAATATAATTTATCAAACAAAGCCAATTAAATATTCAGGATTATTTAATAAATTATTATCATTATTAGTTGATAAAGATAAACAACTAAAAGAAAAAAAAGATACAAAAATACTTGATAAAAATTTAAAAAAAATATTACCTCTAAAAATACTAGTTGCAGAGGATAATCCACTAAATCAAAAATTAATTTTACACATTTTGGAAAAAATGGGATATAAAGCAGACTTGGCAAATGATGGATTGGAAGTAATTCATTTTTTGGGAAAAGATGTATATGATATTATTTTTATGGATATGCAAATGCCAAAGATGAACGGTTTTGAAACAACTGAAAAAATAATAGAAATTTATAAAAATAATAGACCAAAAATAATTGCAATTACAGCTAATGCAATTGAAGGTGATAGAGAAAAATGTTTGGAAGTTGGAATGGATGATTATATGAGTAAACCAGTATCAATTGAAAAAATACAAAATAAAATAAAATATTGGGGTGAAAAACTCCTGAAATAAATTAAATTTTCAAAATAATAAAAAATAAAAAAGAGGTTTACATGACTAAAAAGTTTTCATACCCCATGCTTTTTAGCTTAATTCCATTAGCATTTGCTTGTTATATTGGTTATAAAGAAGTTTCAAGGAACATAAAAAGAAAAAGTTTAAAAGGTCAAGTTGTCATTATTACAGGTGCTTCTGAAGGTATTGGTAAAGAACTTGCTTATACATTTGCAAAAGAAGGTTGTAAGATTGTTTTGGCTTCAAGGTCACAAGATAAACTAGAATCATTGGCAAAAGAAATAATAGAAAAATATAAAGTTGAAGTTCTTGTTATTCCTACAGATGTTTCAAAAGAAACTGATACATATAATCTTATTGAAAAAACATTAAAAAAATTTGAACATATTGATATTTTGATAAATAATGCTGGTATTGCTACTTATAGTTATTTTTCTGATAGTGATATGACCGTTTTAAAAAATATTATGGAAACCAATTTTTGGGGAATGGTTTATTGCACAAAAGCTATTTTACCTTCAATGATGAAAAGAGGTAAAGGAAAAATAGTTAATATATCCAGTTATCTTGGAAAAAGAGCAATGCCTTCAGCTAGTGTTTATAGTGCTAGTAAATTTGCAATGAATGGATTCAGTGAATCTTTGAGAGTGGAAGTAAAAAAATATGGTATTGATGTTTGTGTGATATGTCCAACAGCTACAAAAACAGAGCTTATTAATAATGCATCAGATACATCTAGTATAAAATATGGAGTTGATAGTATGGCAATGTTACCAGAAAGAGTTGCAAAAGAAACTATTGATGCTATATTAGATAACAAAAGAGAGCATATTATAGGTTTTGGTGAAAAACTTGGTCTAATTCTTAATAATACTGTTCCATCTTTGATGGATGAAATTTTAGAACGTATGCCAAAAAATGAATTTAATAAAGAATAGAAATAATAAAAATTGAAAATTATCATAGATGCAAGATGGATAAAGAGTCAAGAAGTTGACGGGATTGGTAGCTTTACACTAAATATCATAAAAGAACTATTAAATTTAGATTTTAAAAATGAATATATATTACTTCTAAGCTCTGAGTCTATAAAAAATTTTATCCAAACTTATATAAAAAAAGATATAAGTAATATATCTTATATTTTAGACTGCTCTGTAAACTCTATAAAAAATATTTACAAATTACCCAAAATTCTTTTTGAAACAAAGTCAGATTTATATTTTTCTCCCAATTATTCATTTTTTAATTTATTTGTTTTTAATTGTAAAAAAATATCTGTAGTTCATGACCTAATACCACTAATATTTTTTGAAATGTTTCAAAATGCAAGTATAAAATTTAAATTTTTTTATTGTAATAAACATCTACAAAGATTCGTTTTAAATAGTTTGGATAAAATAATTACAGTTTCCGAAAGTTCCAAAAAAGATTTATTATCTTATCTTCATATTGAAGAAAGTAAAATAAAAGTTATTTTGGAAGGAACAACATCTTTTAATATAAATCAAAATTTAGATGACTATCTAAAAAGTATAAATATTACACCCCATAAATATTTTTTATTTGTTGGAAGACATGAAAAATATAAAAATATATCAACTTTGATAGAAGTATATAATCTTCTTCCAGAAAAAATTAAAGAAGAATATAAGTTAGTTATTATTGGAAAATTTAATGAAAATGTTACTCCCAATTTAGAAAATATAGTAAAAAAATATAATTTGGAAAAAAATATTATATTTTTTGATTCTATCATTCCAGATAAATTACATTGCTTTTATAAAAATGCAAAAATTCTCATTCATTTATCTTTATATGAAGGTTTTGGTTTGACAATTCTTGAATCAATGAGTTATGGAATTCCTATCATAGCATCAAATGTTTCTTCCATTCCAGAAGTTGTTGAAAATGCAGGATTATTAGTTGACCCAAGTAATAATAATCAAATTATTGATAGTATAATACAGCTTGTCAATGATGAAAATTTATATAAAGAACTATCAAATAAAAGTATTGAAAGAGCCAAGTTTTTTAGTTGGGAAAAAACAGCAAAACAACTTTTAGAAATTTTTGAAGATGCAAACAGAAAAAATATTAACTAGAAAAAATTATTTTATTATTTTTTTTATAACTCTTATATTATCCATTTTAATTATCACTCCTCTTTTTAATTTGGAACTAATACCAATTACTTTGGCTATTTTTTGCATACCATTTATAATTGCAATTTTTCTAAAACCTAATTTGGCTCTAAGTTTTCTTTTTTTATTTATATTTGCAGGGACATTGGTATCTGCAAATATTGGTTTTACTTTCAAAGCTAGTCAATTTTTTGCAATTATTGCATTACTTAGCTTTCTAATATTAAAAAAACAAGATTATAACAAGTTTGATTTTAAAACTTATATTCCTTTTATTTTGTTTATTATTGCAATATTGCCATCTTTGACAAGTGCATCAATTCCATCAATTACAAATGAAAGTAATACAATTATAGGCATAAGAATTTTATTTAACTATATATTATTACAAATAATATGTTTTACTATTGCAATTGGTCTAAATAAAAAAGAATTTTTAAAAAAGGCTTTAATACTTTGTTTAGTTTCATATTTGGGAGTTTTGTTATTTGGATTTTTTCAACAAATTGGTTTTTACTTAGGTTTTTACAAACCATCTTTATATATAGGATTTCATTCTGTATTTGTAGATTTTTATGGCCCTTTTCTTAGGATTTCACCAGGAACTTTTGCAAATGAATTTGGAGAAATTACACAAAGTGTTTTGATATTTTTGACAACTTTTCTTATTTTTATGAAAAATAATTTAAATAAAAAAGTTAAATTCATTTTGAAAATATCATTAGTTTTAAGCTTAATTGCTTTAGTTATAAATTTTACAAGAGCCTCTTGGATAGTCTATTTATTATATTTAATATCAATATTTTTTATGATGAAACCATCATTTAAAACAAATATAAAATTTTCAATCTTTATTTTAATTGGTTTTATTGGTCTTTATATAATAAATCTAAAAACTAAATTTATTTTAATTGTTTCAATATTACAAAGATTTAATGAGTTTTCAAATTATGCTGGTAGCTCTATAGAAGTAAGATTAAATGCTATCCAAGAATCATTAGAATTTTTTAATCTCAATCCAATAGTTGGCAATGGTTGGGGAAGTAATATTATTGCTCACAATGTACCATTACAGTTACTTTCAGAGACAGGAATAATTGGTTTTATTTGTTTTTATTTTTTGATATTTTATCTAATAAAAAAATTTTTAAAATTAGTAAAACTTACAGATGATCCATTTTTGAAAACAATAGCAATTAGTATAAATTTTTCTTTTATTGGTTGTTTATTATTTGATCTAACAAATCATGGAATAAATCATTTTATATTATGGTTAATAATTGGCATTGGTTTAGCTTTGGAAAAAATAATAAAAAAGAATGAATTTGAGTTGAATAATTTATAAACTGCCTAATAAGAGCTTTATTTTAAATAAGGGTGATTTACAAATCACCCAAAATTATTAAATTAGAAATTAAAATTTAAGCCCAAAACATCACCTTGTCCATTGGCACCAAGAGTTAATTCGAGATTTCTATTGATTTTATATCCAATTTCAATTCCGCTAGAAGGTCCAGAATATCCATACCAATATCCACTATATTTACCAAATTTATCAAAAGGCATTACACCAACAAGATTTAATCTACCTGTTAGTTGTGATGTAAATTGATATGCAAGTGCTAAACCCAATTCTCCACCAACCCAATAGCCATAATAATTTGAATCAGACCATTTTAGAGATGGATTTCCAGTAACACCAACTAAACCACTAATTGAAAGTTTGTTTTGATCCAAAAATTTATAAAGCAAACGAACATCATATCTTCCATAAGTAAACAAACCTTGATAAATTGGTGAGCCAATTGAACCACCCAAACTAACACGATTATCAATTTTAAAATCAATAGATGCACTTAGACCAGAACCAATGCCTATTTTTTGAGTTATGTCTGCATCTGGTAATGATGATGCATAAACAGGCAAAGAAACTAAACTTAAAATAGTTGCAAATAAAACTTTTTTCATTTTTTTATATTTTCCATTTTTAAAATAATAACTTACTTGTATTTTAATCCTATTAAGATAATTTTAGCAAAATTATATGTTTTACTTTATAATTTGGATTATTAGATAGTAATAAATTTTTTCAATTCTATATCGCTTTTTATCCACATTGGAATAACAGACATTGGATAAATTTCAGAGCTATCACTTGTCAAAGTCCTAATTTTATTTTCTATATAATTCCAATATGGAAGGATAGATTTTTTTATATTTTTTTCAGTAAGATATTCACTCATTTTTTTTATGTCATCATTGCAACTCATTAAGTGAACATTATTTTGAAAAACAAACCCAAATGCTCCAAATGCTCTGCATTTTGTAGGTCGAACAGAATATACAGAACAACGATTATCAATTAAAAATGGACAAGTTTTATTTGTAAACTCTGTAATTAGTCTTTTTTCAAATTGTTTCAAATCGTCCAAATTTGCTTCTTCAATTGCCATTTTATGAATAAAATTTATTAGCTCTGAATCGTTTTCAAAAAAACTTTCATTTTTATTTATTATTTTTAATTTTGTATCTTCTGGCAATTTTTTAATTTCGTCTCTAACTCTTTTCCATTCTTTGGGATATACAATTGGTAAACTAGAACCAGTACAACAAGTAAAGCATCCAGATTGACAACTTATACATGGATATATTTCATATACAGCATTAGAAATATCATCTATAAATTTATCCATATCTTCCAAAGTTTTTACTTTTTGTAAATCTAAAAAATAGTCATTTAATATTTGATAATTACTTTTCTTTTCCATTTAAAAAATTGAGTGCCTCTATAGAATTTTTATAATCTGGTTGCAAATTTAAACTTTCTTGAAAATATTTTTCTGCTTCTTTATCATTGCCAATCATAGAATAGCAATATCCAATAGCATATAAAGCTTCATAAGTTTGCATAACTTTATTTATTATAATTGGTGATAATTTATTGTTTTTGGAAAGTCTAATACATTTTTTATATGCATTTATTGCAGAATAATAATCTTTTTGTATCCCTTTTATGCTTCCCAATTGATAATAAAGCTCTAATATTTCAAAATATTCTATACCTTGCAAACAGATTTTTAAAGATTTTTCAACAAAACCTTTTAAGCTCAAAATAATTGAATAGTTTAGAAAAAATTCTGAATATGGCAAATAACTTTGAATGCTTTCTTTGGTCTGTTGCAAAATAAAATCTTCAATTTGAAAATATAAATCTTCTGCCAATTGAATTTTATTATTTTTAAAATAAAGACTTGCAAATTTTAGAGTTGTTTTAATTTCTTGTTCTTTATTTGAAATATTTTTTATTTCTTGATTTAATATCTCTAAATTTCTTATAAATTTATCATTTTCTTTTGATTCATTTTGTAAATATCCATAATGATAAATTTCTATATAGTCAATATTTTCAATAGTTTGATTTCTTGTTTTTGCAATATTAGAAATATTTGGTATTTTTTCATGCAAATTACCTTCATATCTTAGAGCTGGAATATTTCTAAATAATCTAAAAGAGTTATATAAAATATTTTCTTTTTCGTTAAAAACATCAATAAATTTTATATAATAACCAAGTTTTGAAGAATCATTAATTGCTTTTTTTATATTCTCTTTTGTTGTTTTCAAAACTTCATCAGCATCT
>Ga0209373_10004240_pt1 | contig 12515 bp, 5 predicted proteins | sample Higcelweek5metaG_FD_187173 | JGI IMG/M metagenome (GOLD analysis project Ga0209373, IMG submission 187173) | Freshwater pond sediment microbial communities from the University of Edinburgh, under environmental carbon perturbations - High... | ecosystem: Environmental > Aquatic > Freshwater >... | reverse complement strand
GAAAGCCACATTAACAGCCACCGCAACCAGTGAAACAATTACTTACGGTGAACATTTGCCTGAGCTTACCTGCACGGTAACGGGCTTTGTAAAGGGTGACAATGCCTCAGTTCTCACGAAACTACCCGCCGCATCGGTTGCTTCGGGGGCAGAAAAAGGAGCAGGTAAATATCCGATTACTCCTTCTGGCGGATCGGCCGAGAAATACACGTTCAGGTATGTGGATGGTGAACTGACGGTAGAGAAAGCCTTGTTGACGGTTACCGCTGAAAACAAGAAGAAATTCGAAGGTGAAGAGATTCCACCGTTGACACTATCCTACAAAGGTTTTGTGAATGGCGACACCACTGCTGATCTGGATAAAGAGCCTGTTGCCGTTACAACTGCAACAAAGAGCAGCGCTGTTGGAACTTACGATATAACCGCATCGGGAGGAACGGATAACAATTACACCTTTACCTATGTTGAAGGGATGCTCACCGTAATACAGAAAGAAACACCAACCATTACCTGGAACAATCCTGCGGCAATTGCCTACGGTACACTGCTCGGTGAAAAACAACTGAATGCTACGGCTTCTGTTCCGGGTACGTTTATCTATACCCCGGCAGAAGGCTCTTTACTGAATGCAGGCGATGCTCAGGAACTAACTGTGCTGTTTGTGCCTGATGATACAGTTCGCTATAACAGCGCCACGAAAACTACAATTGTCGATGTTGAGAAGGCCATGCTTATTGTTGCGTCCGAAAACAAAACAATCGCCTACGGACAATCATTGCCTGAGTTTACCTGTGCCGTAACCGGTTTTGTGAACAGCGAAACCGATGTGGTTCTAACATCCTTGCCAAAAGCAACTATCGCCGATGGTGAAGCGATCAATGCAGGGGTCTATACGATTATACCTTCGGGTGGTGCGGCAGAGAACTACACGTTTGAATATAAAACTGGTGAACTAACCATAGAAAAGGCCATACTGACCCTAACCGCCGACAATAAGGAGTCGCTTGAGGGAACTATTCCTGTACTGACCTTTACATGCAGTGGTTTTGTTAATGGTGATAGCATCGCAGACATTGACCAGATACCTATCGCCACAACCGGAGCAACCGAAGAGAGCGCTGCCGGGACTTACCCCATTGCCGTATCGGGAGGAGCTGACAACAACTATACTTTTGACTATGTAGAAGGTAAGCTGATCCTTACTGAAAAAGCAGTGGCTTCAATAAGCTGGGAAAACCCTGCGACCATTACGTATGGCTCCGCAATTGGTGCGACACAATTGAATGCTACGGCCAATATCCCCGGTACTTTTGATTATATTCCTTCGATGGGAACAATGTTGAATGCCGGCAACACGCAACCACTAACGGTTAAGTTTACCCCAACAGATGGGACGCTGTATGCAGTTTCAGAAAAGACGGTTTACATCAACGTTGACAAAGCCCCGCTGACCGTTACTGCTGCTGACAAAGCGATGAAGTCGGGTGGGGAAGTACCTGAACTTACCTTTACCTATACCGGTTTTGTTAACGGCGACACTGAAAAAGATATCGATACCAAACCGGGAACAACGACCAAGGCCACATCAACAAGCGGTAAGGGCGAGTACGAAATCATTGTTACAGGCGGATCGGATAATAACTACAGCTTCGTTTACAAAAACGGTAAGCTGACCATTGAAAGTGGTAACGGCGCAAAAATCATGGAATCGGTATCGTTGAAAGTCTACCCGAATCCGTTTGTTGACCAGGTGTTCATCAGTACCGATTACATCGGCGATGGGAGCTACCTGTTGACCGATCTGAATGGTAAAACAATACGGGACGAAAAGATTGAAAATGGTTCTGCACAGTTAACACTTTCCCAGCTCCGGTCGGGCATTTACCTGTTGCAGGTGAAACTTGGCGAAGGGGAGAAGAGCTTCCGGTTAGTCAAACCATAAAATGAATTAATTTTTCGGTATTTTAGGTTATAATAAAGGACACGTTCACAAAAATCCCCGGATTACAGAAATCCGGGGATTTTTTTAGCTAATAGGTACTGACAATTAATAAATGTTTGTTTATTTTTGAAGCACTTTGAAAGCAATTTAAACATATCAGACTCCGATCACCGGAGAAGAATAGAGTAAACGTGGAGACATCAAGTTGTCTTCATTCCTTTATATTACTCTCAGAAATCATCATAAATTATTAAATGCGAATACTGATTGTTATATCATGATTCGTGAAGAATTAAAAAGATTAAGAAATGAAAATATCAGATATTTTATTAAAAACCGGTAAGCCCCGATTATATGAAAAAGGTACATCTTTCATGTGGACTGATGACCATATTTCAAAGCAACTATTGTCTATTCATTTAAATCACAACATTGATTCAGCCAGTCGTAAAATGCCATCTATAAAAGCTACTGCTGATTGGATTTTGAAAGTGCAACCTCAAAACAAGAAGTTAGAGATCCTTGATTTGGGATGTGGTCCCGGGATATATACCGGGATGTTTGCTCAATGCGGACACAATGTAACAGGTGTTGACATCTCTCAGAATTCGATCGATTATGCGAAAAAAGAGGCTTTAAGTAAAGAACTTACTATTTCATACATTCATGCCAATTACCTCGAACTGGAACTGGCAGAAAATAGCTATGATTTGGTAACGTTAATTTACACCGATTTGGGTGTATTGTTGCCTTCGGAAAGAAACAACCTGCTGAGCTTTGTTTATCGGGTTCTGAAAAAGGGTGGCATGTTTGTTTTTGATGTGCTGAAAGATAACAACATTGATACAAAGACAACCCCTAAAAATTGGGAAGTGACTACTGCTGGTTTTTGGAAAGAAACGCCTTACATTGCTTTGTCCGAGTCGTTTTTATATGGCGACGAAAAGGTCATCCTATATCAGCATATCGTTCTTGACGAACAGGATCATATTGAAATTTATCGGTTTTGGACCCATTTCTTTTCGAATAATGATCTGGATGAAATGTTAACCAAACACCAGTTTTATAAAAATAGTTACCACGATGACATATTGCCTCAAGGCGATTTATGGAATGGTGAAAATGTGATATTTTGTAAAGCGATAAAGTAATAATTTCAAATCATTTGAATTGCAATTGTTCGGCTTAAGATAATTCCATTTCAATTGCAATCAGAAAGCCGTGGTCGATATTCTACCACGGCTTTCATCAATTGTTCACTAAATGTTTAATAAAATACCAAAAATATATGGCAAATAGACAAATTTTGATTTGGTCGGTTATACTGAAAATCAACACTTATTTAACAGGCGTATCTCCTTCTTTGTTGTCATCCTTTCCTTTTTTGCGGCCACTGCGGGCTGCAAGGGTTGTGCGGTAATATTCAATTTTCTGATTGTGTTCGCCTACAAACGATGCAACAACGGGTTTCGCGGTTTCGAGTACGATGGTTGCATTGATTTTTTCAACCAGTTGTTCGTAGATGGGATCGAGCTGTTTCCTTGCCGAACGGACATCGCCGCTATCGCGGACTGAAAGTTCGGTATTGCGTTCGTTGAAGATAACCATAAACTGTTCGTTCACCCTTTTCAGCTCGGCCACCCAGGTTGTAATCCCCACTTTCGTAGCGTGGGTTATATTGGTGCGGGTTTGCATGTTGTTTACCAGGTTGGTAATCGCGGCGCTCTCCTCGTTGTATGAGATGTTACGGACATCGCCATAGAGATCGATCACCCGCATTAACACTTCGGAGCTTTCAATTTCATCGTCGAAGGGGCTTAGCAGGGCCGATTTAATGCGGAGCGTGATGGCAGTCAAGATCCGGTCGCGCAGCTTGTCGAGTTGTTCAATGGTTTTCGATTTGATGCTGCCAAGTTCAATACGAATGGCCGTATCTTCAGCAGTGAGGGCGCTTTTAAAAGCAGTGTAGAGACTATCGATACCAAGCTCTGCGGCCAGGTATAAAATAATTAATTTGTCTAAATCGGTCATGAACTGGAAATGTTCATTGTTGTGCAGATTGTGAAGGCTAAAAGATTCAATTTTATTCATGATTTCTGGTTTAAGAGATTTATACCGTAAATTTAAAATAACTAATATTAAATGTCAATACCCAATTTAATTATTGTTTAAAAAAAATTGTGAATGGATAAGCTGCATGGAGTTTTATCTATACTGTTTTCGAGACTAAATTTGATGCTCTGAATTCAGTTTGCCTCGTCCCGCGTTGGGATATCATGCCTGAGTTCCGGTTTGCCTCGTCCCGCATTGGGCAAACATGCCTGAGTTCCGGTTTGCCATATCCCGCATTGGGATTTGATGCCTGAGTTCCAGTTTGCCTTGTCCCGCATTGGGCAAACATGCCTGAGTTCCGGTTTGCCATAATTGCAAGTACAGAGGGTTATCCTTTGCCGTCGGTTTTAACCGACGGGATCTGAGAATGAAAATTCCCTCATTCAATGTATTTTTCCACCCATATTCCATGCCTCTGGCATAAACAGCATTCGGGGTGTATTAAAATTAAAACTGTTTCAAAGAAATATATATATATACCTGTGAAACGAACCCCGATTTTTCGGGGTTCGTTCCATACGACAATTAAAAAACAAATTATTTACGTATGAAAAATTAGTTTTACTTTTATAGAGATAAACCATACTGATTACATACCAAACAACTGCACATTATGTCTGAACTGGCACTTAAGTTAATCGAAAAATAAAAGCGTGAGCGCACTGGCAAATTCGATTTAGTGAATTTTTTGTCGATAGAAAATAGTATTTTTCAATTCGTAAATCAATTAATAACAATAAAAACAAAATGAAAAATCCAATAAAAATAAATTCTGCGTCAATTCGATCATCAAAGGATAATGAATATGATGGTTTTTTAGATGAAGTTATGCAAGAATTTGAAAAATTAGATCGGGAACAAACTATCAAATTTGTATGGCGTTTTGCAATCCGAACATTACCTTTTCTGGGGGTAAGTGGAAATTTTCATTTCTGGAAGGAGAAAGAAAGACAAAAATATTTGCATACAATTTTTTTGATAATTGATCTTACTTCAGGTATGGACTTTTCAAAAATTGATATTGATGCTATTATTAAAAAAGCCGAAAAAGCTTCTGGAATTGCTGGTAACTCTCTTGTTTCAAGGACGAAAACCGTTGTTTCCAAATTGGAAATTCTTTCGAAAACAAAAGTTGCGAACAAAGGAAAATCTAATACTGAAGCTGCGGAAAATGCAGTTAAAGTAGCCGTAAACGAAGTTGATGATGTCAAAGCTGGCATGTTAGTCAATGTCTGGGCATGGTTGGCGTACTTCGTTTCTTTGATCTACCAAGAAAGAAGAGCTAAAGAAAAATTTTTTAAAAACGACATTGGAAATATTTATATATCCTCTCTTGCTAATTTAATTACTAAGACCGTCAAAAATGCTGTCGAATCTGCAATTAAAGAAGCTTCCAATATTGGTATTGATTGTTTAGCTTTTCAGAAAGTGATTTTGCTAGATATTCAAGATGAAATATCTTCAGGTTTAGAAAACACCTGCTGGCAAGACTTGTATGGTAATGTATGGAGCAACTTTTTAAAAGCAATGGAAGAGAATGGGTGTAGTTATTGGGCTCAATTATATATTACTATTTTTGAGAATGATTTTGAACTCGATCAGGAAGCATTACAATTAAGGTTAAATGTGCCTGCTGAAATACAGGAAAAAGGAGCCGCCGAGGTTGCCCGCTATTTGGAAGAGTTGGAGATAGGAGCTGAACGGTTAAATGAAGCCCGGATACTGATCCTTGGTGATAAAGGGGCTGGAAAAACATGTTTAGCCAGAAAATTAGTCGATCCCGATGCAAGAATGACAACCGATGAGGAAAGTACTCAGGGTGTGGATACTTCGCTTTGGAAACTAAAGGAGGAAAATGTAAATGTGCATATCTGGGATTTTGCCGGACATACAGTTACCCATTCGGTGCACCAATTTTTCCTTTCGGAGCGATGCCTTTACATTATTGTTTACGATGGTCGTACCGAAGAGCGTAACCGTTTGGAGTATTGGCTTAACCACATGAAGAATTATGGAAAAGATTCGCAAGCTATTATTTTGGTAAATACCCGCGATGAAAATAAAGTGGAAATCCCGATTAATAAACTGAAAGAGCAATATCCAATTTTCGATGTTTGTACCTTTTCCATCCGTGACGACAAAGAGGAGCTGGAAGATTTCAGACGAAAAGTGGCCGATTATATTAGCAATAATCCATCATGGAGCAAATTATTGATTCCCGAGAATTCCTACAAAGTGAAAAATGAATTGGAAAAACTGTTTGTCAATGAAGGTGAAGAAGAACGTAAAGAACGGATAGAACGGAATGAGTTTGATGTCATAGCTAAACGCTTTGGAGTAAAGGATAGCGAGTCCTTATTAAACGATCTCCATGCGTTGGGAATCAGCCTTTGGTATAAAGAGATGGCTGAGTTCAATACCCTTGTGTTAAATCCCGAATGGATCAGCAATGGGGTTTACCGGATCATCAATTGGGCGAATAACGCAAAGAAACATTGTTTGCACATCAGCGATTTCGACCAGGTATTTTCAACCGAAGCCCATCGCTACCCTCAAAGTGAACATCGGTTTTTGTTTGAACTGATGAAAAAATATGAACTGGCTTACGAGGCAAAAGAGAAAGATGTGTTGATTATTCCCCGTTTGCTGAATGAAGACCAACCGGCCTGTTTGCCACAATTTTCAATAGGCGAAAGCCTGATGGCGCGCTATAAGGCGGATCGTCCGTTATTGCCCGATACCATTTCGCGCTTTATTGTACGACACAATCAGGAGATCAAACTGGAGGGCAAAGAGTATAAGGTTTGGCGGCATGGCGTTATTTTGGACAGCAGTAAAGGTGATACTGCTATGGTTCGTGAAGTAGACGATTGGACCATTTCGGTATCGGTAAAAGGATCGAATAAAACCGAATATCTGAGTATGCTAAGGGAAACCTTAAACGCTATTTTTGAAAGTTACAAAAGCAAAAAGCCTGAATTACAATACCGGGTACAACGGTTTGGGGAAATATCTGAGGAGATAGAAAAGCATGATCCTTTGTGGTTGTCCGATCGGAAAATATTGGCTCATACCTTGCAAAATATTCCTTATCTGGATGAAAATACAGGTCAAAAAATTCCTCTTGATTCAATGTTAGATCGATTTAATCTTAATGTTTTCTATGCTGGAAGGGATATTCATTGGGATCAATCAACACACAACACCTTTAACTTTAAGGATTGCAATATCAGTTTGCAAGGGAGTTTAAATGATTTAGCCCGGCAACTAACCAAAGCAGGTAACATTGAAGATTCAAAGGAATTAAAGGAGGCAGCCGCTTTACTGGCAGAGGCAGAAGAGTGCAAAACCCCGGAAGAGGTAAAGAAGAAAGGAATTGCAGCGGGGTTACAACGGTTTGCTGAAAAGCTGGGCGATGAAAATTCTTCCCTTTGCAAAACCATAAAAGGCATTGAAACAGGAGTTGGTATTGCACAGGATATTGCCAAGGGGTATAACAGCATCGCCCAATGGCTGGCATTGCCGCAGATTCCCAATGTGTTTTTGAAGAAATAAACGCACCAATACCGGAATGTAAAGGATAATTTCAACGCTGTCAAAACGCTGTCAGGTCCTGCCGGACGCTTACAGGTTGGTGAGAAACCCGACAGAGTCGGTAGACCTGTCGGCGTTGGTTCAAAGAGATATAACAACCGTTAGCCCCGAAAGGGTTTGGAACCCTTTCGGGGCTGGTGCAACAGTTTGCGGTGGTTAGAATAAATATTTTTGACTATTTTTGATAAAAATAGAATCATGGAACGAATTGTAAATTTACATATCGAGAAACTTCCTGAAGGTTATTATCTGGCAACTTCCGACAGTATTCAGGGGCTGGTTGCTCAGGGACGGACTATTTCTGAAACTATAGAAATTGCCAAAGATGTGGCTAAAAAATTATTGGAAGCCCATGAAGAACAGATCTCAGAATTGACAATCTTATCCGATAATTTTGATTACAGAAAGCACATTAAAGGCGATTCTCAAGCAAGCCGATATTGATGCTGATGAATTTCTCCGATTGAAATAATCCATCTATTACAGAATAGATTTTCACATCCAGTAAAGTACATTAAGCGAATACCGGAATGCCAATGGTTTCGCCGCTGGTACTGAAGGTTATCAAAGAGATATAACAACCGTTAGCCCCGAAAGGGTTTGGAACCCTTTCGGGGCTGGTGCAAAACCCGATCAACGCTTTCAGGTCCTGCGGACGCTGACAGGTTGGTGCGGAAACCCGACAGCGTCAATCCACGATATCGGTACTGTCGGCGTTGGATGGACAGGATAGTTCGAATGGGAATGTAAATGGGGCGATTTCTGAAATAAATACAACTTGTTACAATTCGTATTCAAAAAAGGAATAATTTACAACCAGTTTCGAATGCAGGGATATAAACACGCATTCGCGGGAACAGATCAAAGCTAATGAGTTGTAACATTCTAATAAACGATATGAAGTCGAAAAGCAGGAGCATACTATTCCAAATCATAATCATCGTATTCATTCAACTATTATCAACTGGTTGCGGGGATGATAATCCAGAACCTGCAATCACCAAGGTTTATACCACCCTTGACCGAACAGTAATTCCTGTTCAGTTACCTACACTGCCCGTGGTCATTCTCCCTTATGAGACTTCCAAATTTTCACAGTATGGTATCGGCGTTTGGGAGTATGGACCGGGGCTTGCTTGTCAGAGACGGCTTGATCTGATGCCTTCGGGATATGAAAACTCAATAGTTGCAAACAGCGCTACACTACTGCATTTCTTTTCAATGACCGATATACATATTACCGATGAAGAGTCACCAGCCCAGGCAATTTATTTTGGATTGACAAAGGCAGGAAACTCCTCGGCCTATTCACCAGCGATGCTTTACACAACACATGTACTGGATGCCGCCGTCAGAACCGTCAATGCTCTTCACAAAGAAGAACCGTTTGATTTTGGGATCAGTCTTGGTGATGCAACCAACAATTCACAATACAACGAGCTGAGATGGTATATTGACATATTCGACGGTAAGCTGATAAACCCTGACTCGGGGACGAAGGATGATCCGGTTCCCGGTGCTGGCAACGATTATCAGGATGAATTTCAGGCAGAAGGACTTGACAAAGAGATTCCGTGGTACCAGACCTATGGCAACCACGATAATTTGTGGATGGGCTCATGGCCTGAGACCGATTACCTTAAGAAGATCCATACCGGCGAAGAGATCCTTGAAATAGGCGATGTATTCACCGACCCTCTCGGTGCCGACAGCCGTGGTTATTACACGGGGGTAATCGATGGCAGCACGAAAACCGGCGAGGTTATCGGTGCAGGAGCTGTTGCAACAACACCCCATCTGAAGGTTGTTGCTGATCCCGATCGCCATTCTCTAGCAAGAAAAGAGTGGATGGGTGAATTTTTCCATACCACATCAAATCCCGATGGTCATGGTTTTAACCAGTTGAACCTAGATGATGATTTTGCCTGTTATACCTTCGAGCCAAAGTCAGCTATTCCCGTCAAAGTCATTGTGCTCGACGACCTGCAACGGAACGATGTTTTTGATGTACACTGTCAGGGTGCGCTTGATCAGCAACGGTTCGACTGGCTAATCAATGAACTCGAAAAAGGGCAGGCAGAAGGGAAGTTAATGATCGTCTCGGCGCACATACCTCTTACTTTAATTGGATATGGTGCAACAAATCCATTTATGACAAAACAAGGGATGCTTGATAAACTGCAAGCGAACCCGGGTTATCCAAATCTTATTCTATGGATATCGGGACACGTTCACCGCAATGTGGTAACAGCATTTAAATCACCCGACCCCAATCATCCTGAGCTTGGATTCTGGCAGGTTGAAACGGCATCGTTGAAGGATTTTCCACAACAATTCCGTACTTTCAAGATTGACCGCAACAGCGACAATACGATTTCGATCTTTACAACCAATGTAAATCCTGAAGTAGAAGAGGGGTCTTTTGCAGCGTTATCATGTTCATACGCCATAGAGGCACAGGAAATATTCACTCCCACAGCGGTTAATCAGATGTATTTACCCCCTTCAGGCTCCTACAATGCCGAGCTTGTCAAACAATTAACTCCTGAAATGCAGGCAACGATTCAGAATTTAGGAGTCGCGATACACAAGTAAATCGCATCACCTCAACCTGTCGGCATTGGTTCGAATTTATTCTTTGCGATTTTTACGTGGAATTAGAATTTAGTAAACCAACTTCTCGGTATATCTTCTATCATCCTTTTGAAGCTGCAAGACATAAACACCAGACTTTTGCCGTGGAAGGGTAAAGGAATTTGAATCGCCTTTCCCCGACCAGATAAGTTTACCTGCAACAGAATACATCTTCAAACTGGTGGTACAGTGATCATCTCCAAATAGAACGGTGTAACTGCCGTCCCCTTTGTCGAATGTTAATTTCATCCCTGATTTTGCCAACTTATCAACTGAAGTTAACTGGTTTGAAACAATGATTGAATAGGTGTCTTTTGCACCTGAACCATCTTCTGCGGTTGCTTGAACAACAATGGTTCCGTTATTGGAGGCTGTGAGTAAACCGTATTCTGAAAGAAGCCCGTATTCATTTCCTGTTGTAATCGACCATGTTACATCTTGATTTGTTGCATTTTCAGGCAGAACAATGGCGAAAAGTTGAAGCGATCCCCCCTTTATGTCAATCGCTGTTGCATTATCAGTGCTTCTGATTTCTATCGATTCAACAGGGATGACCTGGTTTGAAACTACAATATCAAAAAGATTCTGGATGGCTGAACCATCTTTGGTGGTGACTTTTACCGTAGCTGTTCCATCAGACAATGCGGTTACCATTCCTGCCTCAGAAATTGAAATCACTTCAGCTCCAACGATAATTGACCATGTTACATTCTCGAAACGAACGCTTTCAGGTAGTGAAAAAGCGTACAATTGAAGTGTCCCGTTATCGGTGTTGATGAGGTTTGTTTCCTCTTCCGACCTGATCTCCAGCGATTCTACAAAGATGGGCTGATGGGTGATTGTAATATCAATTGTTGAGTACACTCCGGAACCGTCATTCGCCCCGGCCTGTACCTGCACTGTTCCGTTTCGCAATGCATGAAGCATTCCATTAAGGGAGATTTCTGCAAATTCTTCACCGTCGATAATTGACCATGTAATATTTTTATTGGTGCTTTTTTGGGGCAATATATTGGCCGATAGTTGGATTGATCCACCTTTGGTGTTAATTGATCTTACGTTGCCAGGAGTCTCTATTTCAATAGATTCAATAGGGATGATCTGATTCATAACAGTGATGTCGAAAAAATCATGGTTGGGAAAACCGCTGTTGTTCGATACCATTACTGAAGCTATTCCGTCGGAAAGAGCTGTTATCGTTCCTGAATCAGAAATTGAAATTACGTCATCGCCAAAGACAATTGACCATGTTACATTCTCATAACGTACATTTTCGGGAAATGAAAAGGCATATAATTGAAGCGTTCCATTATCTGTATTGATGAGGCTGGTTCCTTCTTCAGACCTGATTTCAAGCGATTCGACATAGATGGGTTGATTGGTGATGGTAATTTCAATTGTGGCGTTTATGTCGGAATTGTCATAGGCTTCGGCCTGTACCAGTAAGGTTCCGTTGCGTAAAGCATGTAGCTCACCTTCGGGAGTGATTTCAGCAAATTCTTCGCCTTCAATAATCGACCAGATTACTGTGCTGGTTGTATTTTCAGGTGTCACCTTGGCCATGAGTTGTAAAGAGCCGCCTTCGGTTTCAATGGTTGCAATACCGCCTTCGGTTTCAATTTCAATCGATTGGATAGGTATAATCTGATTCGAAACAACGATGTCAAAAATATCATTGATAGCAGAGCCATTGTTGGTTGTGGCCATAACCGATGCAGTTCCATTGGAGAGAGCGGTAACCAATCCTGTTTCGGAGATTGAAATATGTTCCGCCCCGAAAGTGATCGACCATGTTACATTTTCATAACGAACACTTTCAGGATAAGAAAAAGCATACAGATGAAGTGTCCCGTTATCTGAAAAGATGAGGTTTGTTTCCTCTTCCGACCTGATTTCAAGCGATTCAACGAAAATAGGTTGATTTGTGATTGTAATATCAATAAACGAGGTTATACCTGAACCGTCATTGGCCGCGGCCTGTACCCGTACTGCGCCGTTACGCAATGCATGAAGTACTCCGTCGGGTGTAATTTCAGCAAATTCTTCGCCACCTGTAACCGACCAGATTACTGTACTGGTTGTATTTTCAGGTGTCACCTTGGCCGTGAGTTGTAAAGAGCCGCCTTCGGTTTCAATGGCTGTAATACCACCTTCGGTTTCAATTTCAATCGATTCAATAGGTATAATCTGATTCGAAACAACGATGTCAAAAAAATCATTGATGCCAGAGCCA
>Ga0209373_10004237_pt1 | contig 12517 bp, 14 predicted proteins | sample Higcelweek5metaG_FD_187173 | JGI IMG/M metagenome (GOLD analysis project Ga0209373, IMG submission 187173) | Freshwater pond sediment microbial communities from the University of Edinburgh, under environmental carbon perturbations - High... | ecosystem: Environmental > Aquatic > Freshwater >... | reverse complement strand
AACATTGCGGATCTGGTGCATATGCGTTTCCAGTTATTCCATATGTTACTGCAGGACATCCTCTACAAAAGAGCTTTAGTTCACACTTTGAACATTTTTCAAACTTATCATACTGCCTATAATAATCCATATTTTGATTTGTCCATATGTTATATAATGCGTCTTCAAAGACATTACCAACTTTCGATTCCATTCTACGGCAAGCAAAAACATCCCCATTCGGCAATATTGTTATATGGCTTCTACCACAGTGACAACCGTCATAGATGAAATTATCTTTAAGTTTAGTTGGAATATTTAATAAGTTATTTTCGTAAAGATACAATTTCCATAAATGATCTTTTAAATTAAACTTTGTATAAGAATCTTTATACTTCATAAATTTTTTCCAACATGTGTTTAAAAGTTCTTTGTATTCTTCTGGAGTAATGTGTACATCTTTTTCTTGGCTTGTAGGACAGTATCTTGCGAAAGCAAATATACGTACTTTTTTTTCAACAACTAAATCTATTATTTGAGGAACCTCCTTAATATTTGTACCAGACACAGTAGTCATAACAACTGATTTAATACCAGCCTTATTTATACAATCAATTTTTTCTAATGTTGTTTTAAAAGAACCTGGTTTTCTAAACCAATCATGAGTCTTTTCTAAGCCATCAATTGACAATTGATATTTATCACATCCATAAAATTTTAATTTTTTACAAACTTCATCATTCAAATGAAAGGGATTTCCTAAGATTGTAAAAGGTATATTATCTTTCTTTACTAATTCTAATAGTTCCCAAAAATTTGGATGTAATATAGGGTCTCCTCCTGTTATATATAGATATGGTAATTTATTCATTTCCTTACACATATCCTTGATATTCTCTAAAACTTTTTTTATGTTATCAAAAGACATTTCATTTATTTTCTTATTGCCATCTTCTGAAAATATATAACAATGTTTACATCTTTGATCACAAGTATCTGTTATATGCCACTGTACTGCAAAGTATTCCATATAATCCTCCATCTATATTAAAAATCAATTATGATTTAAATTATTTAAGAAAAGGAGATGTTACTCTCCTGCTCCACATGCTGTTCACCAACTGATGGTTCTTCTTTTTTTGTTTCTTCTCCATCAGTTGCTCCACATGCTGTACCGCAAGCTGTAGCTTCTTCTTTTTTCGGAGTTTCATTATCTGTTGCTCCACATGCTGTTCCACAAGCTGCTGCAGTTTGTTCTTCATCTAAAACACCTTGAGCTGTAACTTTTGGTTCATATTTTTCTTCGTTCATAAATTCACCTCTCTCTTTATAATTTGAAGAATTTTCTCTTCTACACTATTATAATAAAATTTTTACCTGTTTAGAAGATTGCACTTTAATGTAAGATGCTTTCTTTTAGAAAGTATTGTATATTTTTAAGGATAAAAGGAAAATAACTTTCTTTTTGACCAATACTTTATAATAGCTTATATGTGTGTTATAATTTAAACAGAGGTGAATTTATGAGTAAATTTTATAGTGATTGTCCTGTTGAAACAACTTTATCTCTTATTGGTAATAAATGGAAAATTTTAATTATAAGAGATTTAATTAGTGGAACTAAAAGATATAGCGAACTAGCTAAATCAATACCAGATGTTAGCAGTAAAGTTTTAACGCAACAACTTAGGGAACTTGAAAAAGATAATATTATTTCTAGAGAAGTTTATCCAGAAGTTCCACCAAGAGTAGAGTATTCTATGACTGATTTTGGTAAAACTTTAGAGCCCGTTTTATTATCAATGCAAGAATGGGGAAATGATTTCAAAAAAACACTAGGATAAGATAATAACTTTATAAATAGTATATATTAAATTAATAACCACACTAATTAAAAACAGTGTGGTTATTTTGTTTATTTACTTTTTTACATTCAATTTCTCTTATTCTAATTTGATAAATATCTATATATATTAAATTAACTGTATTATTTATAATATTAAACAAATCAGATTTTTTAATATCTGAATATTTTATTTTTATTGTTTTTTTATTTGATAAGTATAATGTTCTATTTTTTTCATTAAAATATACTTTTTCTATATCAATATGTAGTTTGCTAATCTTTAAAGTATATTCTTTTTCTAAACCTTTTAAATATATATATTGATTTTTAAAATCATATTCTTCAATCACATTTTCTAAGTGTAATTTTAATAATTTGTCTATACTTTTTTGTATACTATTCAACTTTATTTTTAATATTTTGTGGTCTTCTTTTATTAGCTTGTTTTTTTCTTCATTTATCTTAATAAATAATTCATAATAAGTATTAATTTTACTTATTATTTTTTTATTATTCTCTATAATTGTATCTTGATTGATGTAACTGCTTTTACAAAAATTACAATAATAAAAATAGTATCTTTTTATACTATTATTAACTTTTTTAGTTGTTGAAGTTTTGGAAAGTCTATTTTTACAATCATAGCAAAATAATAAATCACTAAAAATATAACTAAATTCATCTTTATACTTACTATTACTTTTCATTATATATTTAACTTTATCAAATGTTTTCTCTTCTATAATAGCTGGTATTGTATTTTTAAAGATTCCATACCTTGTTACATTATTACCTATATACTTTTCATTTATTAATGTTCTTCTTACTCTCTCACATGTAAAGCCTACACCAAATTGGTAATTTATTAATTCTTTAATCTTTCTAACTGATTTTTCACCCACATACAAATTAAATATTAATTCTATTATTACTGCCTCATTTTCATTTATAACAAACTTCTTTTCCTTCTTATAATATCCATATATTGGTACTCCACCAACATTACCTACTTTTGCAGCACCTAATAACCCTATCTTAGTTCTTTCACTCGCTAATTCAGAGTCTAATTGATTATTTGCTGATATAATTCTCATTTGATTATTACCACTTGCTGTATTGTATTTAAAGCTCTCATTTATACTTATAAAATTGCAATTATTAGTATTAAAATAATTCATCAAGTATTCGGTATCCTTGCTACTTCTACTTATTCTATCTAATCTATAAACCAGTACGGTAGATATTTCTTTTAATTCAATATCTAAAAGTAACTTTTTAAAATTGTTTCTATTCATTGTACTAGCTGACATTCCTTTATCAATATATATTTTATAATCCCCTAGTTTATTATTTTCACAATAATTTATTAATATATTAATTTGTTCTTCAATTGAATAGCCATTCTTAACTTGATCTTGCGTTGAGACCCTTACATATATTCCTATCATTATTTCACCTCAAGCTCATTATATAATAGTAATAAATTTGATATTTTTTTTATTTTTAAAAGCTTAAGTTTTTAAGACAAAATAAAAACTCTTACAAAATAAGAGTTTTTACTGTATTTAAGAACTTATATTAAGTTCGAATGCTCACGATGGGGCGCTGTACGGGAATCGAACCCGTGAATGTTAGAACCACAATCTAATGTGTTAACCACTTCACCAACAACGCCAAAATACATTTAAAGCTGTAACTTAAGTTACATTTAGTATTTTACCAATATTTTCCATTTTATGCAAGACCTTTTATAAAATTATTGTATAAAAAAGATTCTTATTTCTAAGAATCTAAATTATTATCTACGTCCTGAATTTCTATCAGAATCTCTGTTATTTTTTTTAGCTGCTCTACATTCTTTACATCTTACTGGTTTATTAGTAAAACCTTTTTCTTCGTAGAATTCTTGTTCTCCAACTGTGAAAATAAATTCTTTACCACAATCTTTGCAAATTACTTTTTCGTCTTTTTTCATTAAAAGTTACCTCCTTCTTCAATATTGATTTAACATTAATTAAGGCTTCCAAAATAAGGACAGTAACTAAATAATATTCAAATCAATTGTAATATACCATATATTTAAGCCTAATGCAAGTTCTTTTTAAAAATAATTATGTTTTACTTAAATTGAACTGTAAAACAATGTATTATTTATTAATATAAAATAAATCATCAGGTTTTAAATTAAAAACACTCGCTAATTTAACTGCAGTACTATATGACAATTTTCTCTTCTTATTCTCTATTTGAGAGTAATTAGCGGCAGTTACACCTAAACTATTAGCCATATCATAAATAGTTAAATTAGCCTGTTTTCTAGCTTCTTTTAACTTGTCTGTATTATACATAAAATCACCACCTATAACAGTCAAACAAAGACTATATCCAATTTAATAATATAAAATTATTAACAATAAGTAAAGCCTTTGTTAAAAAAATAACTAAAAAGTTATTTTCTTGTATCAAATTTCTTTCTTTCGTTTGTATTTAATATTTTTTTACGCATTCTGAAAGATTTTGGAGTAACTTCAACTAATTCATCTCTATTAATATAATCTAAACAATATTCTAGAGTTAATTGTCTTGGTCTTTTTAAAACAACTGTATGATCTTTACCAGCTGATCTTGTATTAGTCATTTGTTTTCCTTTTACAACGTTAACAGCTAAGTCATTATCATGATTATTTTCTCCAACAATCATACCTTCATAAATATCAACACCAGGTTCAACGAACATAGTTCCTCTATCTTCAAGTTGTCCTAGAGCATAAGCTGTAGATTTACCATTTTCCATAGAAACTAGTACTCCTAAATTTCTTTCTCCAATATTACTTGTTGATTTTTTACGATATTCTTTATATGTATGATTTATAATACCATAACCTTTAGTCATAGTCATAAATTCTGTTGAGAATCCAAGTAATCCTCTTGAAGGAACTACATACATAAGTCTAACTTGGTTTTCATTATGATGCATACTTTCCATAATACCTTCTCTATTACCTAGAGCTTCTATTACGCTTCCAACAAATTCTTCTGGCACTTCAATTTGAACATCTTCATAAGGTTCACATTTAACACCATCTATTTCTTTAATGATAACTTCTGGTTTAGAAACTTGAAGTTCAAAACCTTCTCTTCTCATATTTTCAATTAAAATTGATAAATGTAGTTCTCCTCTACCAGATACTATTGAAGATTCTGCATCATTAGGATTAACTTTTAAAGATACATCTTTTTCAGTTTCCTTTAATAATCTTTCTTCAATTTTTCTAGCTGTAACTATTTTACCTTCTTTACCAACGAATGGTGAAGTATTAACTCCAAAAGTCATTTGTAATGTTGGTTCATCAATTCTAAGTAATGGTAATGCTTCTTCTTTTCCAACTTCACAAACAGTTTCACCAACACTTATGTCTGGTAATCCTGCTATTGCTACTATTTGTCCAGCACTAGCTTCTGTAATTTCTATTCTACTTAATCCAATATAACCAAATATTTTAGCTATTCTGAATTGTTTAATAGATCCATCAGCTCTTACACAAGAAACATTTTGATTTAACTTCATGTTTCCTCTTTTAATAACACCAATACCAATTCTTCCAACGAAATCATTATAATCTAATAATGCTGGTTGGAATTGTAATGATCCATTTAATTCAACGTTTGGATCTGGTATATGTTCGATAATTAAATCTAAAATAGGATCCATAGTTTCTTTTTGAGTTTCTAATTCAGCATCTAAGCTTGAAGTTCCTTTTAAAGCTGAAACATATACAACTGGGAAATCCAATTGTTCTGCTGTAGCTCCAAGTTCCATAAATAATTCTAAAACTTCATCTACTACTTGAACTGGTCTTGCAGTAGGTTTGTCTATTTTATTTACAACTAAAATAGGTGTAACTTTAGCTTCTAAAGCTTTTTTTAACACGAATCTAGTTTGTGGCATAGTTCCTTCATAAGCATCAACTACTAATAAAACTCCATCAACCATGTTCATTATACGTTCTACTTCTCCACCAAAATCGGCATGACCTGGTGTATCTAGAATGTTAATTCTATAGTCTTTGTAATCTATAGCTGTTGTTTTAGCTAATATAGTAATTCCTCTTTCTTTTTCAAGATCGTTACTATCCATAACTCTTACTTCTACATTTTGGTTCTCTCTAAAAGTACCAGATGATTGTAAAAGTTTATCTACTAATGTTGTTTTTCCATGGTCTACATGGGCTATTATTGCAATGTTCTTAATTTTTTGCATATTCTTCACTTCCTCATAATCCATGGTATTATAACATACTATTTAACAGTAAGTAAACAAATATTTTACAAAAATGATATTTTATAGTCTTTTTCTTATATTTATTGTAATTATTCCTTAGTTATTATAAAATAAAACAAAGGATTGATAAAATGAAAAAGATTTTTATACTAATTATTTTGTTTTTTTGTATAGATAATGTTTCTGCAGAAGTCAAAACAGTTTACTTTAGCAGATGCGTTGATGGAGATACAGCTTATCTTATGATAGATAATATTGATACCAAAGTTAGGCTTCTAGCTATTGATACACCAGAATATACTACTAAAATAGAACCTTATGGTAAAGAAGCTAGTGAATACACTTGTAATGCTTTAGAAACAGCTAAAACAATAGAAATAGAATATGATAAAAACTCAAATAAAACTGATTTATATGATAGAGATTTAGTATGGATATTTGTAGACGATATTTTATTACAAGATAAACTAATTAATGAAGGTCTAGCTGAAGTAGCATATCTTTATGGAGATTATAAATATACTGATATTTTAAAAACTAGTTTATTAAAAGCTCAAATAAATAAAGTTGGTATGTGGAAAAATATAAATAACAGTGTTTTTAATATTAAAAATATTATTTTAGTAACAATATCTATTATAACTGTATCAATAATATTTATTAAAAATAAAAACAATAAGAAATTACTTAAATCTATATTAAAACAATTAAAAAAAGTAAAAATTTAGTTTTTACTTTTTATATTACATTAAAATATTGTTTTAATACAAAATCCATTGTAATTTTTATATCATTAAATACATCTAATTCATCTAATTCTTCTCTAGTAAACCATTTAATACCAGTACTTTCATCACTCATTATTAAATCTAAACTGTTCATTGGGATAGCTAAATAAGTTATATCAATATGTAAATCTCCTAATTCATTTCTATTTTTTTGTATACCTAAAGGTCTAATAAAATCTTCTTCCCTAGGAAATCTATCTCCTATTATTTTAACTTTTAAACCAGTTTCTTCATAAGCTTCTCTAACAGCAGCTTCTTCTGGTATTTCACCATGTTCTATATGTCCCCCTGGTTGAACCCATTTTCCAAATTTTTTATGTTTTACTAATAATATTTTTTTTGTACTTGGATCAATTATATATGTTGATGCGCAAAAATGTCTGTTTTTATCCATAAATATCCTCCATTATCTTATACAGTATATCAAATGATTTATTTTAAGTAAAATAAAAAAGCAAATGGTTTACACTTACTTTCTTTTAAAATCTAATTTTTGTTTTATTTTATCTTTAATTGATGTTTCAAAAACTACATTTGTATTAGCTACAAAGGCTACTACGATTACAATAAGTAATCCATAAACAATATATCCTAAATGTTGATCTCCAAGTACATATAAAATAGATGCACAAGCAAATAAAGTATTTATTATATATATTATAAATACAGCTTTTCTTTGTGAAAAGTTTCTATTTAACAATTGATGATGTATATGAAATCTATCTCCTACACCAATGTTTTGTTTTTTAAGTAATCTTCTTAATATTGCAAATAAAGTATCTAATATTGGAATAGCTAATATTAATAAAGGTATAATTAAAGATGTCATTGTAACATTTTTAAATCCAAGTAATGCTATTATAGAAATAATAAATCCCATAAACATAGCTCCACTATCTCCTGCAAATATACTAGCAGGATTGAAGTTATAAAATAGAAAACCTAAAGTTGAACCTAACATTACAAATGCTAAAACAAACTCTAATCCAGTTGATCCTTGAATAGTAGCTATTATACCTATTGTAAGGTAGTATATAGCACTTATTCCTCCAGATAAACCATCTAATCCATCTATAAAGTTAATACAGTTTACACATCCTAATATAAAGAATATTGTAAGTGGATATGCTGCCCATTTTAAATCTAAATATACCCCAAATGCATCAATATTTTTAATTAATAAACCACCATATACTGTAATGATTAAAGCTGCTATTAATTGTCCTAAAAATTTATGACTAGGACTAAGTTCACTTATATCATCTATTATACCTGTAATCATAATCACAAAACTACCAATTAGTATTCCATTCATTGTAATACTATGAGTTCCAAATAACATATACCCAAGTAAAAAGCCTAAGAATATAGCTAAACCACCTAATTTAGGAGTTATTTTACTATGCATATGTCTTCCTCTTGGAATATCTACTGCATTTAATTTAATAGCTAGTTTTTTAACAAACGGTATTATTGATACAACTAATATAAATGGCACAAATACCATAAAAAATATCTTGATTAATAAATTTAAATCCATTTTATCACCTAATTAATTATATCACTTAAATTATAAGTTGTCTAACTTTTTATAAATAAAAAAAGCTTTAAAAAGCTTTTTAAAATAATCTAAAATTAAGATAAAAATCATAAAAGAAATTAACTACTAAATAAGATAAACTTATTGTTAAAAATATATATAGTATTCTAGCTTCATAATATTTATTTTTTTTAAATATATTATTTATATTTATACTATTTAATGCTGCCATAGAAAATGGTATAGCTAAACAATATAGTAATATTTTAATGTTCATTTTCGTACTTTCTTATTTGTTCATTTCTTCTAACTAGTCTTTCTTCATTAAGAAATTCTGTTTCTAAGAAGATTCTAGCTATTTCTTTATTTAGTTCTACATCATTAATACCTGCTAATGCTATAACATTTGCATCATTATGTTGTCTTGACTTAATAGCTTCTTCTACATTATCTGCTTTAGCACATCTAACACCTTTTACTTTATTACATGCTATTGAAATACCTATTCCTGTTGTACAAATAACTATTCCTTTTGTTAGTAATTTATTAGATACATCTTCTCCTACTTGAAAAGCATATGACGGATAGTCTACTGATTCTGTGCTGTTTGTTCCATAATCTTTAATATCATATCCTAATTCACTTAAATAAGTAATTAAAACTTCTTTTGTTTTAAATCCTCCATGATCACTAGCTATTCCTACCATTATTTCACCTTTTTCTTTAGTTTATAATAAACTTTATACATTAATCTATATATTCTATAAAATAATTTATTTGTAATTAATGTAAATTCTCCAATTAATTCAACAACATCTGCGTTAAACCCTCTTTTAAAATCAAATAATCCAAACATTTCTGAATCTTCATTAAATTCTCCAGTTATTCCATAAAAACTATATTTATCATAACCATTATTTAATGCATATTTAATCATTTTAAAATTTAAAAAGTATTGCCCATTAAATTTCATATATTCTTTATATGATGCTCCAAATAAAGATATAACTTGTCTTCCAAAAGTCATAAATAAACCTCCAGCAAGAACTATAGTTTTACCTTTTTCTTCTAGTAACAAACATAAACTATTTATTTTTTCTTCTAAAGAATCTATTTGAAATTTAAATTCTTTTAGCATTCTTTCAGCTTTTCCATTAATTGATTTAGATTTAATTTCAACACATTTTAACATAAGTTCTTGTTTTTGACTTTTTAAGTTATTTAAATAGTCTTCTATATCAAGTTCAACTAACATTATTTTAATATTATCTTCTTTTTTAAATGAATCATACATTTTTTCATAATATGAAAGCGGTCTATCTATAAAACCTCTTCTTTCACCTGTATGTTCCATTAAATGTTTAAATTCAATTAATCTATCATTTCCAATTTCTACTATTTTTAAACCATGTTTATATGAGCTGTTAATACAGTTTCTTGTAGTTGTTCTTACATTAGACAAAACTTCTTCTTCAGTTTTGTTTTTTAAATCCAAAACAGATAACCATCTAGGTTCTAAATCTGTTCCATAAGTAATAGTAAATCCATTATGTTTAAAACCTAAATACTCAAGTCTATCAATTATAGGTTGAGATGTTTCATCACTAACTGGATTTCCATCTGTATCTCTCTGTCTATATTCTACATAAGGATTTATTTTAACAAATATTCCTTTATTTTTTTTAACATATTTAGCTATTTCTTTAACAAAGTTTTCTAAAACATACATATTAGTATAGTCTAGCAAAAAACCTCTTGGTGCATAATAAATGTATTTACCAATAAAAGGTATTTTTTTACCTAATAAAAGTGTTGCAGCTATTACTTCACCATTATTTTTGATTCCAACTATATGATTAGTCCATCCTGTAAAACTTTTTAATTCACCCCAATAAGATGATTCGAAAAATGTTCCTTGTGGATGATTAGCTGAAAACTCATTAAATTCTTCTATAGTTAACTTTTCTATCATATTATCACCAATATCATTATACTATATATTACAATATTAGTCATTATTTTTAAAGGTAATATTTGACTAAAGTGTCAATAAAGGTTATACTTGTTATATCATAAAGAGGTGAATTTTATGCAATTTATAGATAATATTGATGAAAAAAAATATGAAGATTTTGTTAAAAATAATGCAAAATCTCATTTTATGCAAAGTTATTATTTTGGAAATATAATGGTATATAAACATTTTTCAAAACACTATGTTGGTATTGAAAATAATGGAGAAATAATAGCTAGCGCACTATTATTAAAGAAAAAATTAATAGGTAAATACTGTTATTACTATTGCCCTAGAGGATTTATATTAGATTATAAGAATAAAGATTTAATAGAAACTTTTACAAAATATTTAAAAATTTATTCTAAAAATAATAATGGAATATTTATTAAAATAGATCCAGATATTAAACTACATGATTTAGATCAAGATGGCAATGTATTAGGTAATGAAAATATAGATTTAGTTAATTATTTAAAAAAATTAGGATATAATCATAAAGGATTTAATACAGAATTTGTTAATGAACAACCTAGATTTACTTTTAGATTAGATTTAAAACAAGATATGGATATGTTATATAGTAATATACATCCAACTACTAGAAAGATTTTAAATAAAGGAAATCAATATAATTTAAATGTTTATAAAGGTAATACAAATGATATAGATAAGTTCTATGAAACAATGAAAGATACAGCTTCTAGAGAAGGGTTACTTCTTACTAGCATTGATTATTATAGACAATTTTATACTATTTTAAATAATAAAAATATGAGCGATTTATATATTGTAGAAGTAAATATTGATGATTTAATAAAAACATATGAATCTAAATTATCTTTATTACTTACAGAATTAGAATCATTAGACGATCCTAAATATAAGAATAAAGATAAATCTATTAATATTAAAAATGATTTAAATAAACAAATAGATAAAATTAAATTAGAAATAGATAATATAAAAAAAATAGATAAAAAAACAATAGTTTTATCATCTATTATAACAGTAAAATATGGTAATAAAGTTTGGACAATTCATGGAGGGAATGCTAATATATTAAGAGAATTAAATGCTAATTACTTATTATATTATACTATTATTAAAGATGCTAAAGAAGAAAATTATGATATAATAGACTTCTTTGGAACTAGTGGGGTAGCTAATCCTAATCCAGATAATCCAATATTTGGAATTCATTCTTTCAAAAAAAGATTTGGAGGAGAATATACAGAATTTATTGGAGAATTTGATTTAATAACTAATAAATTAATGTATTTTTTCTATAAAAAGTTATTACCTATTTATAGAAAATTAAAATAATATAAAAAAAGAAGATTAATCTTCTTTTTTCATTTCTAATTTACGATTGAATTTTTCTACTCTACCTGTTTTATTTGTAGTTCCTTGAACTCCAGTATAGAAAGGGTGACATTTGTCACATGTTTCTAAATGTAAAACTTGTTTATTAGATTTTACTGTAAATGCATTTCCGCAAGCACATGTTACACTTGTTTCAACGTAATTAGGATGAATTCCTTTTCTCATATTCATTCTCCTTCCGCCATGATTATTTAAATCATAGATTTTTTAATTATTTAACGAATGGTACTAAAGCCATAAAACGTGCTTTAGCTACTTCATTAGCTATATGTCTTTGGTGTTTAGCGCAAGCTCCTGAAATTCTTCTTGGTAATATTTTACCTTTATCAGCACTTACATATTTTTTTATTATTTCAGCGTCTTTATAGTCTACAGATTTACCTGCACACATTTGACAAATTCTTTTCTTTTTTCTATAAAATTCTGCCATGTTTTTTCCTCCTACTCTATTCTAGAAAGTTATCATCTATTGATACACTATCTCCAAAATCAGCGAATGGATCATCATTGATATCTACACTATTAGATGGTGCATCTTGATAATCATATGGTGAAACACTAGTGCTTCTTCCTTGTGATTGACCTTTTGATTCTAAAAATTGAACTGAGTCAGCTACTATATCAGTAGTATATCTCTTATTACCATCTTTATCATCAAAGCTTCCTGTTTGAATTCTTCCTT
>Ga0209373_10004236_pt1 | contig 12519 bp, 12 predicted proteins | sample Higcelweek5metaG_FD_187173 | JGI IMG/M metagenome (GOLD analysis project Ga0209373, IMG submission 187173) | Freshwater pond sediment microbial communities from the University of Edinburgh, under environmental carbon perturbations - High... | ecosystem: Environmental > Aquatic > Freshwater >... | reverse complement strand
GCTCCCCTTGACAGGGGAGCAAAATTATTTTTAGTGAAGGATCTTTTTCTTGAAAACGGTCGATGATCATGGTGACAAAACGGGAGGCGTTCCAAATTTTGTTGACAAAATTTCTTTGAGCCCGAATCTTGTCTTCGGAAATGACAAAGTCAGAAGCAGGAGCGATGCCATAAACCAAGGCCATGCGGAGAGCATCAGTGCCATATTTTTCGGTCATAGGGAGAGGATTGACGACATTACCTTTGCTTTTACTCATTTTTTGACCTTTGGAATCGACACAACGAGCATGAAGGTGGACGGTTTTGAAGGGAACTTCTTTGGTGAGGTAAAGCCCAAACATGATCATGCGGGCCACCCAGAAAAAGAGAATGTCCCACATGGTATCCATAACGGTGGTGGGGTAAAAATAGGAAAAATCTGGGGAAGATTTGGAGGGATCGGCACTATTAAAACCTAAAACACTCAACGGCCATTGGCCACTAAGAAACCAAGTATCAAAAGTGTCGGTTTCCTGGACCAAAGATGAGGAAGAACATTTTGGACAATGATCGGGATGGTCAAGGGTGAAATTGGCATTGGTGGGAGCAACTAAAGATTGAAGACCGTTATTGATTTCCGCAAAAGTGTATTTGTCTTTGATATTTTGATAAAAGTCGGAAACAACATTTTTGTTTTTATCCAGGAAGTTTAGTTTTATATCAGGATGACAATCTAAACAATACCAAGCGGGAATACGCGGGCCCCAGACAATTTGGCGGGAAATATTCCAGTCACGAATGTTGGCCATCCAATCAAGATAGGTTTTTTTGAAACGGGAGGGGAAAAATTTGACGTCACCATTTTTGGCAGCCTCGATGGCAGGTTTGGCCAAAGGAGCGATTTTAATAAACCATTGTGGAGCAACCATTGGTTCAATAACGTGTTTACAGCGATAACATCGACCAATTCGATGTTGATAGTTTTGATCAATTTTGACCATCATTCCCTTTGCCTGCATATCGGCGACGACTTGCTCACGGGCCTTGGCGACGGTTAATCCGGCGTATTTACCGGCTAATTCATTTAAACGACCGTCAAAACCGATTACTTTTTTGACTGGTAGGTTGTGCCGGACACTGGCATCAAAATCATTTGGATCGTGGGCGGGGGTAATTTTGACGACACCGGTGCCAAATTCCATATCGACCATATCGTCGGCAATAACCACTACTTTAAACGGACCATTTAGACCCTCGACAGTTATTTCCTGGCCAACATATTGGGTGTATCGACTGTCTTTGGGATTGACTGCTACAGCCGTGTCGCCAAATTTGGTTTCCGGGCGGGTGGTAGCAAGAACAAAAGGACCATATTTCATATAATAGAGACTGGTGATCTCGTCTACATAATCAACTTCAAGATTGGAGAAAGCAGTGCCACAGTGAGTACAATAATTGACAATTTTTTCACTGCGATATATTAGACCGTCGTCGTAAAGTTTTTTGAAAGTAGCCAAAACATTATCAACAATTTTGGGCTCGAGACTATAGTGATATCGAGTCCAATCCATGGAAAAGCCAAGCTTTTTCATTTGGAATTGGTTGAGAGTACGATTGTTATCAACAAAATCCCAAATCATTTGATAGAGAGTTTGACGGTCGAAATCAAAACGACTTTTGCCTTCTTTGGCTAATTTCTTTTCGAACACAAACTGGGTTTCAATGCCGGCATGATCACCGCCGGGAAGCCAAAGGGTGGGGTCGCCCAGCATGCGATGATAACGAATCATGATGTCTTGAACAGTAAAAACGGCATGACCCATGTGCATGGGATCGTTGGCGTTTGGTAGGGGGAGAATGATGGAAAAGGGCTTTTTGGATTTGTCGATTTTGGGAGTAAAAATGCCCGAGTCTTCCCAAAGTTTGTAGATGTTTTCTTCGGTAGTCGGAGAATAAGCCTTGTCCATGGGAGTATTTTAGCATGAAAGATCCCTTCGACCCGCCAGAGGCGAGGCAGGCTAGCTCAGGGCTAGAGCTAAATCCCCTTCCCCTCCGATTCGGAGGGGCTTTCCCCTTTGAAGAAAGGGGAACTAGAACCCTTCGACCCGCCAGAGGCGAGGCAGGCTAGCTCAGGGCAAGGCGGAGAAAAATTGTTAAAATGGGACATGGAAAATCATAATAACGCCATCGTGGCAGTGTATTGTTTTGTTGAAAAGGAGGGAAAAATACTGTTGACCAGGGAGGTGGGAAAGCCGGGTTTTAAGTTTCCCGGAGGAAAAGCTGAACAAGGAGAGAATGTTTTGAAGACTGGCAAAAAAGAGGTGATGGAAGAAATTGGAGTGGAGATAAAGATTGGTGATTTGGTTTATATTCAAGAGTATTTGGGAAATGATCATCGGATGAGATTTTTTTATAGGGCCCAATGGCTGTCGGGGGAAATTGTGTGTCAAAAAGAAGAGATTGAAGGAGTGGAGTGGAAAACGATTGAGGAAATAGCCCAGATGACGGAAACTGATTTTTTCCATAAAATTTATTATCTGGCAGCGATGGCCTTGGTAAAGGACAGAACAATGCCGGAGGGATGTTTTGAGATATTGGAGAATGAAAATGGTAGAATAACCGGGTGATAGTGCTAAATATTGATAATAATTATCAGAGCATAATTAAGAAGACGGCCGAGGTGATCGGTGGTGGCGGACTGGTGCTGTTCCCCAGTGATACGGTTTATATTTTGGCGGTGGACCCGACCAACCAGATAGCGGTTGAGAAACTATTGGCCTTTAAAAATCGGTGGACAGGTAAGGCGATTTCGATTGCAGTTTTGGATAAGAAAATGGCGATGAATTACGTTACTCTGTCGGCTAATGGAGAAAATATTTATGCTAATTTATTGCCGGGACCGTTTACGGTGGTGTCGAAGGGAAAGCATAAGGTGGCCAAAGGAATTGAGGCAGAAAACGGGACACTGGGTATTCGGATACCTGATAACCTATATATTCACGAACTGATAAAAACCTTGGGTAAACCAATTACCGCCACCTCGGCCAATCTCTCGGGTAGAACGCCAAATTATTCAGTCGCAAGTTTTTTGAAACCTTTATCAAAGAAGAAATTGGCAATGATCGATTTGATTGTAGATAGAGGGAAATTACCTAAGAATAAACCATCGACAGTAATCGATACCACCACCCCATCGATAGAAATTTTAAGACGGGGGGATTTGGTGACTGGAAGTAGCCAAAATTTGATTTCTAAGTCGGAAAAAGAGACAGAGAAAATTGCCAGATTTATATTAAATAAAATTACAAATTACGAATTACTAATTACTAACAAAAAACCAATTGTTTTTGGGTTGAGTGGGGATTTGGGGTGCGGAAAGACAGTGTTTTCCAGAGCAATTGGCAAAGCAATGGGTATTAAAGAAAAAATAACTAGCCCGACGTTTGTAATTTATAATGAATACAAATCCCCTTCCCCCTCCGATTCGGAGGGGCTTTCCCCTTTGAAGAAAGGGGAACAAATTATCTCCAGGTTTTTACATTTTGATTTGTACCGATTGGGTGAGAAGTTTGAGTTTGAAGAGATCAAATTTTTGGAGCAATTTACAGCCGGGACTTTGGCCTGTATTGAATGGCCGGAAAATATGGGAAGTGAATATTTTGAGAAGTTAAAGAAAATGACAAACTACGTGGCAGTGGAGTTTAAATATATAGACGAGAACACTCGAGAAATAGGATTTGATTTATGAATAAAACAAAGATACGAATATTAGCGATAGAGACAAGCTGTGATGATACCTGCGCGGCGGTACTGGAAAATGACCGGGTGCTAAGCAATGTAGTGTCGTCGCAGACTGATTTGCACGCTAAATGGGGCGGAGTGGTGCCGGATATTGCTAAGAGGGCACACCAAGAGAGGATTGGAGCGGTAATTGCAAGCGCAATTTTGCGGGCTAAAATCACTACCAAATCAAAACCCACCCCTAGCCCCTCCCTTGACAAGGAAGGGAACGACAGTGGTGTAGAGAAAATCATCAGCATTGGAATGAAAGTAATTGATGTGATTACAGTGACACAAGGACCGGGATTGGCGATTGCGCTGGGAGTTGGAGTGAATTATGCCAAAGAATTGGCAATAAAATATGGCAAAAAGCTGGTGGCGGTGAATCATATTGAAGGCCACATTATGGCTAATTTGGCAAAAAACAAATTAGGCAGGCCAGAAATAAAAATAGAATATCCGGCTTTGGCCCTGACGGTAAGCGGAGGACATACAAAAATTATACTTTTAACCCAGCCCCGTCCCGCAACTGCGGGACGACCCTCCCTTGACAAGGAGGGTAGTACAAAATTCGTCTATGAGGTGGTGGGTGAAACTTTGGATGATGCTGCCGGAGAGGCGCTGGATAAGGCAGCAAAATTGCTGGGATTGGGGTATCCGGGGGGACCGATCATTGAGAGGTTGGCCCGACTTTATCGAGATGCCGACAAGGTGAAACATGAAGAATATCTGTTAAAACTCCCCCAGCCATTGGCAGATAAAAAAATATTGGATTATAGCTTTTCGGGATTAAAAACTAGTTTTTATTATCAAATTAGGGATTGGCCAAAAGGAAAAATTGGAAATAATTTAAATAACTTGGCGGCGAGTTTTCAAGAGGCGGTGTTTGATACTTTGATTAGAAAGTTCAAACTGGCGATAGAAAAATATCAACCAAAAACGTTGATGGCAGGGGGAGGAGTACTGGCAAATTTGGAGCTTCGAAAGAGGTTGAGAAAAATGGCCAAAGAATACAAGTTGCCCTTACTGATGCCAACTAAAAAGATTTTGAATACTGATAACGCGGCGATGATTGGAGTAGCGGGATATTACAAGGCGATGAGAGGAGAATTTGTTGAAAATATTGAAGAACTGGATAGAGATCCGAGACTAAAGATTAATTACTAATTGGATCTTAACCCACCCCTGCCTGCCGGCAGGCAGGCATGACCCCTCCCTTGACAAGGAGGGGAATGAAAATCCAATATTAACTGTGAGTAAGAAAATAGTTGTTGAGGCTTTGAACCCATTGCACGGAAGTGTGAATTATTTAAATGAGTTAACTGCTTTGTCAAAAAGAAACAGAAAAAACCCGACTGAAGCTGAACAGGTAATTTGGAAAAAGGTATTGATGAAAAGAAAAACCGGCTATAAATTTTTAAGACAAAAACCAATTAACCGATTCGTGCTAGATTTTTACTGTTCGGAGCTTAACTTGGCCATTGAAATAGACGGAAGCTGGCACGACAAAAAGAAAGGATATGATCGAGCTAGGGATAGGTTCCTGCAACACATAGGCATAGAAACAATAAGGTTCACCAATGAAGAAATATTAAATGATATCGATAACGTAAATACGGTGATCATGAATTATGTTCTTCTATGTTTGGACAGCACCAGACAGAGGGGTTAGGGGGCGACGCCGTGACGATAGACGGCGGCCCAAGGAGCGTAGGAACTGGTGAAAGTTTTTTGGTGGATAACCTCGCCATTGCGAGTAACTTTCCAATCAAACGATGTTTTTAGCCCAGGAATAGAGTGTTCGTCTTGAATGGTTTTGCCCACCGGAAGAGTGGGATCGTCAATGTGAACAGCCGGAGGTGCTGGAGCGGCTCCCCATTGGCGGTAATTGGTGATTTCGGCCTGACGACCATCGGAAGTGCCATAAATTTCGTAGGTCAATTTTTTGTTCTTGCCATCATAATAGCTTTGAATTAGAAGATGGTGGCCGGTATCGTTGACAAACTTGAGATCGGGATTGGGGATAAAAACAGTGGCGTCGAAGCCAGGTTTGGAATCCTCTTCGTAATAGCTGACCCGATAAGCATGGTTTTGACGAGCAGTGACATTGAGACCGGCATTGAGAATGGCTCGGAAGAGAGTGGTGGAAACCTGACAGATGCCCCCACCAACATCCAGCTCGGTGCGACCCTGACGGATGATGTAGGCCTGTTTGTAGCCACTGGCGAGAGTGACTTCGCCTAGGTTTTTGATAAAAGAAAAAGTGTCATTGGGAGCGACCAGGAGGCGATTGATAATCGAAGCACCCTTGGCCACATTGTAATTACGAATGGCAGTGCTGTGACTAAAAGACGAATCCCCTTTTCCAAGTAGCTCTTTGATGCCAAGATTGTTGACATCGGAGTTGACAATATTGGGTTTGATATTTTCAAAGGGGGCAGTAATCTGAATGGTTTGGTTGGTTGACTGTGATAATTCGGTAACTTTTTGACAAACTTGGGATTGGAGTGGCTCGATATTGATCCGATAGCCATCAGACGAGGAAACAAATTCGGTGACCTGATTATTTTCAAATTTAAAAACAGCGTCGGTGGCATTTTTTTGGAGACTATCTTTGATGCCATCAAAATAATTGGTAATTTTGTCGGTTAAGCAATTGTGGTCAAAACCAATCCAGGAGATAAGGAGAGTGTCTGGAAGTGGCAATTGGTGGTCGGGGGTAATGATAATGACTGATTTGCCGATGATATTTTGAGCCAAGGACAGAGATTGATTGAGGGCATCGGGAGAGGGAAGATTGCCAACCGGATCGGTGGGGATATCAAGAGGCGCAAATTGATAATTGGTGAGCTGGTGATGGATGGCTGACTTAAGTGATTCGGCTGACAGTTGACGACCAATTTGACCATTTTTGACAATTATTTTTCCTTGATTTAACTCCAGTTCGGTAGGGACAAAAGGTTGATTGATATCACTGCTTAGATCCTGAAGATATTGATCAAATTGGGAATTGTTGTAGGTTAACTCGAGCTTGAAGTCTTGAGGTAAGAAAAATTCCTGAAAATATTTAATTAAACCCTGGTTTAAACGACGAAATAATAAATTGGAGACAATTTGCTGGCTGTTAATTTGGGCGGAAATTGAGGCAGTGTCGAGGGTGAGCAGGCGGTCACCATCACGGAGAGTGAGGGTGGGAGGGAGAATAAAATCGGTTTGGAGTTGGGACAGAATTTGGGGTTTGGTGAGCAGAGAATAATCCCGACCTAAAACTGAGGTGTTTTTGCCGGTTTTGGCAAAGACAAAAGAATAGAGAATGACGGGGATGATAAAAATCAAAATGCCAATAATCAAAACCCACCCTAACCCTCGCTTGAAGTCAAAACCCACCCCTGACCCCTCCCTTGACAAGGAGGGGGAGGTGTTTATTTTTTTTTGAGTCATATTTTATTGTCCATGGCTTGGTTGGCTAAACTGTCGGCAAGCTCATTTTTTTCTCGAGGAATTTCGTGAAAAGAGACGGAGATGTTTATTTCCGAGATGAGGTGAATGATTTGCTGATGGAGAGGTTTGATGTGGTCGGCTTTGACTTTGTACCGAAGGGTAACCTGACGAACTAATAGCTGGGAATCGGAGTAAAAAGAAGCGCCGGAATAGGCAGATTGATGATCCCGAAGCCAGGTAAGGGCTTCGATAAGGGCGTAATATTCGGCTTCGTTGTTGGTTTTGATACCAATGAATTTGGATAATTGATCAACAATTTTACCTTGGTCATCATAAACAGCGACACCAAAACCGGAAGGGCCGGGATTACCACGGGAACCACCATCGGTATAAATTGAAACTTTCATGTAGAAATGATATCAAAATAATCCCCGACTATGGGTAAATAATATGGGAATATTATTTATAAATGACTTTGGCTGACTGGCGAAGACTATCTAACCAAGCCGAGGCTGAAGCCTGATTGGCCTGGAGAATGAGTTCTTCTTTGGCTAATTGCTTTAGTTCTTCGGGGGTTTTTCCGGGTGGCAAGAGATCTTTATTGGTCGTCAAAAATTCATCAATTTCGGCGGATGAGATTTCGGCTTTGGAAGCGGATAAAGTCTCTTGGATTTTGTTGAGACGAATTTGATACTCGAGATCGGCGCGAGTGAGATTGTTGGCGGTGAGAGCAGTTTGAATGGTTTGCCCCTGAGCTTTGAGACGGTCTTCGATTTTGGTTATTTCGGCATTAATGACTGAGTCTTCAATTTTGACACCCTTTAAATCCCCTTCTTTGACAATGAGGGCTTCGTCGATTAATTCATCAAGAACCTGCTTGCCACCCTGTCGATCCATGGTTTGGATGTATTTGAGACGGCTGATTGGTTGACCATTTACCAGGGCGATGTTCCAGTATTTGGAATAGGCCAAGAGGCCAACGATAACAATAATAGCAACGGGGATAGCGTGGATGATGAAAATTTTCTTCATTAGTTATAGTACCATGACCAATTGATAATTAGTCTAATATCAACATCAAAATCATCAGTGAAGCACCCAACATGACCAGAAAAATTTGGGAAATAGAAGAGCGGATGTTTGATTGGTGACGATGAAGCTCGGGGATTAAATCGGATGAGGCCAGATAAATAAAACCACCGGCAGTGATGGGGAGAATGTAGGCAGAAAAATTGGTAATTGAATTACCAATGAGGGCGGTAAAAATGACACCCAAAAAGGCAAAAAAGGCAGTGTAGAGATTGAGCTTGAGAGATTTGGATAAACTCAACCCTTGGTGCAAATAGATGCCAAAGTGACCGATTTCTTGGGGTATCTCGTGAAGGAGAACCGCCAAGGAGGTGGCTAACCCCAGAGCGGGGCTGGTGACAAAACTGGCAGTAATAATGACTCCATCAATGAAATTGTGGAAGGCTTCACCAACCAAACTGATAGGGACCAAATGGTGGCCAGAGGATGATTGACAATGAGGATCGTGACAATGACGCCAACGGACAATTTTTTCCAGAGAAAAGAAAAGTAGGATACCGGTGATGGTAAGCAGAGAGACTGTAAGCTGATTGTTGATTTGACTGTTGGCTTCCGGTAAAACGTGAATAAAAGCATCACCAAGCAAACTACCAACAGCCACACTGACCAGGCTAATACTGGAATTGACCAAAGCGGGAATCCGAGAGATGAGGAAATAAATGATAACGACTGAGATTAGGCTGATAATGAAAACAGCTAAAAGAGACGAGACTATCGGCAACATGTGGTTATGATAGCAAAATGATCATGATATAGCCATTAAAGAGGATTTTTTGTATGATTAGGTGTGAGCGATAATGAATTCCAATCCCCTTTACCACCCAGACCGGTAAATTTGGGTGGACCTGAAAAGACTGACAATGAAACTGCCACAGAGATTAGACCACCCGAAAACCAATCAGAAATACCAGCCAGTGAGGTGATCCCAGAAACTAACCCACAAAGGGTGAATATCAACACTACTTCTCCAAGTTCAAAGGTGGGACCCAAGCCGGTTAATAAAAAACTGTTTTTTATTTTGGGGGGAGTGGCTTTGGCGGTGATTTTGGCAGTGGGAGGATGGATTTTATTGAAACCAAAAGACTCGGTTGGGAATAAGGTGGTGACATTGAATTATTGGGGATTATGGGAAGACTCACAGTTGCTTGAAGGAGTGTTTGCTGATTTTGAAGCGAAAAATCCGGGAATTAAGGTTAATTATAAAAAAAACCAAAAGACAGATTATCGATCGAGGTTGCAGGGACGACTGGCAAAGACAGCGACTGAGGAGGAAGTGCCGGATATTTTTAGAATCCACGCCACTTGGCTACCAATGTTTAGTGGCCAATTGGCATCAGTACCGGCAGATTCGGTGTCGAGGTTAGATCTGGATAAAGATTTTTATGAGGTGTTTAAAACCGATTTAAAGGTGGGCGAAAAATACATGGCAATTCCATTAATGTACGACAGTTTGCAATTGTTTTACAACAAAGACATTATTGAAGCGGCGCAAGTAAAATTGCCCAAGTCATGGTGGGATCTGCAAGAAACAGCCAAATTGCTGACCGTAAAAGATAAGGATGGAAGGATCACCAGAGCCGGGCTGGCGGCGGGGATGGTGGAAAATGTGGATCACTGGAGTGATATTTTGGGGCTACTGATAAAACAAAACGGAGGGGATATTTTGCAAAGCTCTCCGGAAAATGACGCTAACATCAGAGATGCGATTATTTATTACACTAACTTTAAGACTCTGCACAAAGTTTGGAACGAGAGTTTGCCACCTTCAACTGAGATGTTTGCCAACGGCAATCTGGCTTTTTATTTCGCCCCATCATGGAGAGTATTTGATATTGAGACAATTAATCCAGGATTAAAATTTGAAATTATCAATGTGCCACAGTTGCCAACATTAAAAGATGTGCCAAAGGATCAGGCCTATGCTTCGGCGAATTTGACGAATATAAATTGGGCCACCTATTGGGTAGAAGCAGTTAACTCGAAAAGCCCAAAACAAAAAGAGGCCTGGAAACTGCTGGAATATTTGGCCTCGAAGGAAGGTTTGGAAAAAATGTTTGCGACCCAATCACAATTAAGAAGTTTTGGAGAGATTTATCCCAGAATTAGCTTGGCTAACCAAATAGCTGATAATCCAAAAATTAGCCCATTTATTAGTGTGGCTAATAATTCGGAAAGCGGATACTTGTCGTCTAGAACTTTTGATGATGGATTGAACGATCAGATGAATAAATATTTTACTGATGCTGTAAATGGAATTGTGGCTCCGGGAACTGAAACAGATAAAATAATGGTGACATTGAGAAGTGGGATTAATCAATTGGTGACAAAATACGGGATTAAACCATAACAGCCTGCCGGCAAGTTGGGGAATAATGATTATGATATTAATAAATTAAAACAATCCACCCCTCTACCCCCTCCTTTGACAAGGAGAGGGGAAAAATGATTATGATATTAATAAATTTTAAAATATACAAAGAGACATTTGGAGATAAGGCCATAGAACTGGCTAAAATTATTAAAGAGGTGGCGGACAAAAGTAAGGTTAGAGTGGTGATTACAGCATCGGCGCTGGATGCTTGGAGAATTGTTAAAGAGACAGGAGCCGAGGTTTGGTTGCAAAATATTGATGAATACAGTGAAGGAAAACATACCGGATGGGTGGGAGCGCAACAGGCAATGGAGCTGGGAATTAGGGGAAGTTTGGTGAACCATTTTGAGCATCAAGGAAAAAGAGGGACGATTCAAAAAATAATTAAGAACCGACCAAAAGGATTTGAGATAGCTTGTTGCGTAAAATCGGTGGGCCAGATTGAAAGGTGGGTGGCAAAAACAAAGCCAGATTATATTTTGTATGAACCACCGGAACTGATTGGGAGTAATGACAAGTCGGTGGCCAGCGAAAGTCCCAAGAGCATCAAAAAAGCGGTGGAACTTAGCCGAGGAGTGCCGATTATGGTGGGAGCCGGAGTGAAAAGCAGACAAGATGTGGAAATTAGCTTGAAGCTGGGAGCTAAGGCAGTCGGACTGGCCAGCGGGTTGGTATTAAGCGAAAATCCCAAGAAGGTTTTGGAGGAAATTGTGGCGGGATTTGATGTTATAATTTAGGTTATCAATGGCATCAATCGATAATTTATTAGTCTCGTTGTTTGTAGATGAGGTGGTAGGCGGGTTGATAGTGACTGTACCCCCGGGACATGTGGGTTGTATTTATAGTATTTTTCGCGGAGTGTTGAAGAATGTTTGGCACCCCGGGATGCATTTTAAGATCCCAATTATTCACCGAGTAAAACTGTTTAATGCCCAATTAATTGAATATACGATTTCTAAGGATGTGACCCTGAAAGACAATAAGGAAATAATGGGCGATGAAGTGATTAACGCCGTAACGGCTGATAATAAATTTGTGGCCGTGGAGGCGACAGTATTAATCAAGCTGGATACCGAACGGTTGCCCGAAATTTGGCAAAATATTGGTGAAAACTTTGTGTCTAAAGTAGTTAGACCCGTAACCAGAAGCCGAATTAGAAAAGTATTGACCAACCACACTTTGACCAAGGCATTATCGACTGATAGAAGCTTGATTGAAGATGAGGTTAAAAAGGAACTGAAAGAATCTTTGGAGATTCATGGTTTGAATGTGGAGAATTTTTATTTAAGTTCATTAACCCCAATAGAAGGACAGTCAATAACACCGGATGCGGTGATTATTCCGGAACTAGAAGCTCTGAAGATTGATAATGAAGTGAAGAAAGTGATGGTATCCGGTGATATTCAAAATCAAGAAATTAGCCAGCGATAGTTAATATCCACAGAGAGGATGAGCTAGGAATGACAGAAGCCAGAGATTTGATGGTTGAGCCGGTAGTAAAAACATCGTCAAAAATGATGAGGTTTTTGGGAATTGGAAGACGCTTATCACGACAAAATGCCTGCTTTAGATGATGAAGGCGGTCGGTTTTTTGGTGGATTTGGGCTTGAGGAGAGGTGTAAAGATGTCGAAAAAATAATTGGTTGGAATAGGGAAGATGGAGTTTGGAGGCCAGGGGTTGGGCGATTATTTCTGATTGATTATAGCCGCGCCAATTGTGGCGAAATTGATGTAGGGGAACCGGAACGAGGGTGTATTGATTATCAAGCCAAAATTGTAATAAGTTGGGAAAATCTGATTTTAGCCGAAAGCTGATTAAATCGGATAGTGCTTCGGAAAGATGGCTAACAAATTGGTATT
>Ga0209373_10004235_pt1 | contig 12520 bp, 8 predicted proteins | sample Higcelweek5metaG_FD_187173 | JGI IMG/M metagenome (GOLD analysis project Ga0209373, IMG submission 187173) | Freshwater pond sediment microbial communities from the University of Edinburgh, under environmental carbon perturbations - High... | ecosystem: Environmental > Aquatic > Freshwater >... | reverse complement strand
CTGAAAAATATTTCCATCTAATAATTTGATAGTTCTGTTTAAAGGTGTAATTTTGCAACAAATTCAAAACAAAACTTGAACGATGAAAAGAAATGTTATTATCATTGGAGCAGCTGGACGTGATTTCCACAACTTCAACACTTATTTCAGAACAAATGCTGATTACAATGTTGTAGCCTTCACTGCTGCACAGATTCCTGACATTGATGGTCGTAAATACCCTTCACAATTAGCCGGAGAATTATATCCGCAGGGTATTCCTATTTATGCTGAACAGGACCTTCCTAAACTTATAAAAGAACTGAATGTAACCGATTGTGTATTCGCATACAGCGATGTACCTTACCCACGTGTTATGAATATCAGTGCGCTTGTTAACGCTTGCGGTGCAAACTTCATGCTTCTGGGACCAGGCGAAACTCAGGTTAAATCAACCAAGCCGGTGATCGCTGTTGGCGCTACCCGTACAGGTTGCGGAAAAAGCCAGACTTCACGCCGTATTATTGAAATCCTGGCGAAAAAAGGTCTCAAGGTTGTGGCTGTACGTCACCCAATGCCTTATGGCGACCTGGTTGCACAGAAAGTTCAGCGCTTCGCTACTGTCGAAGATCTGAAAAAACACAAATGCACCATTGAAGAAATGGAAGAATACGAACCACACGTAGTATCCAAAAGAAATGTAATTTATTCAGGTGTTGACTATGAAGCTATCCTTCGCGAAGCTGAAAAAGATCCTGATGGATGTGACATCGTTCTTTGGGATGGTGGAAACAATGACTTCCCCTTCTACAAACCCGATCTTCTTGTAGGTGTTGCTGATCCCCTCCGCCCGGGTGCCGAAGTTGGCTACTATCCCGGTGAAGTGGTTGCACGTATGGCCGATGTTATTGTTATCAATAAAATCGACAGCGCATCACTCGAAAACATCAATACTGTCCGCAATAACCTCAGAAAAATCAACCCAAATGCTACCATCATTGATGGAGCTTCATTTTTGACTGTTGACAAACCTGAGCTTATTAAAGGTAAACGCGTATTGGTTGTTGAAGATGGCCCAACACTCACCCACGGTGAAATGAAAATTGGTGCCGGTACCGTTGCAGCTATGAAATTTGGTGCAGCCGAATTGGTTGACCCACGTGAATATGCTGTTGGAAAACTGGCCGAAACTTTCAAAATCTATCCGAACATTGGAACACTGCTTCCCGCTATGGGATATGGTGACCAACAGGTGAAAGACCTTGAAGCCACTATTGCAAAAGTTCCTTGCGATGCAGTTGTGATTGCAACTCCAATTGATCTCCAACGCATCATCAAAATCAACCAGCCTACTGTTAAGGTTGATTATGAACTTCAGGAAATCGGTCACCCCGATCTCGAAGAAGTGCTTGATGCCTTCATTGCCAAACACAATTTGAAAAAATAATTGTTTAGAAAAGCGACTTTTTTAAGTCGCTTTTTTTTTGACTTTACCAACCAAAATAAAACAATAAATACAAATCCATGAAGCGAAAAAGTCTGGTATCCATCAATGACTACTCGAAGGATGAGATTCTTGAAATCCTTGAGCTGGCCAAAAAATTCGAAGAAAATCCCAACCGTAGAATTCTTGACGGTGTGGTGGTCGGCGTTCTGTTTTTCGAACCATCGACCCGCACCCGACTGAGTTTCGAAGCAGCCATCAACCGCATGGGCGGCCGTGTCGTCGGTTTTTCCGATGCCTCGAGCACCAGTACGCAAAAAGGTGAATCGCTGAAAGACACCATTCAGACTGTGAATCAGTACGCCGATCTGATTGTGATGCGTCACCCGGTTGAAGGAAGTGCACGCTACGCAAGCGAAGTCGCTACCTGCCCCATCATCAATGCCGGCGACGGTGCCAACCAGCACCCAACCCAATGTTTGCTTGATCTGTATACCATCCTGCAAACCCAAAATACCCTCGACAATCTGAACATGACTTTCGTGGGCGATTTGAAATACGGACGTACCGTTCATAGTCTGAGTATTGCCATGACTATGTTCAACACCACATTCCACCTCGTTTCGCCTTTTGAATTGAAATTGCCCAGCGCGGTGAAACTCCACATCAAGGATAAAAAACTACCTTATCATCAATACACCGATCTCACCCAGGCTATTCCATTGAGCGATATTATTTACATGACCCGCATTCAGGCCGAGCGCTTCTCGGATCCGATGGAATACGAAAAAGTAAAAAACAGCTACGTGCTCAACCGCGAGCTGTTGACCAACGCCAAGCCCGGAATGAAAGTACTGCACCCGCTGCCGAGAGTCAATGAAATTGCGCTCGACGTGGATGACAGCCCACAGGCTTATTATTTCAAACAGGCACAAAACGGAATGTTTGTGCGCGAAGCACTGATTGCACACATGTTAGGACTTAAAGTATAAGGAGGAAACACCATGACAAAAAGCGATAATCATTCATTGCAGGTAAAAGCCCTTGAAAACGGGACCGTCATCGATCATATCCCGCAAGGCGTTGTACAGCGCGTTCTAAGCGCTCTCGGACTCGAAGATTGCACCGAACAGATTTACATGGGCGCCAATCTCGAGAGCCAGAAAATGGGTCGTAAAGGCATCATTAAAGTCGCCAATCATTTTTTTGATGGCGAAGAAATTGACAAACTGGGTCTGATTGCACCTACAGCCACCGTTATTGAAATACGCGACTATGAAATAAAAAGCAAAACCAAAGTGCATATTCCCGACGAGGTGCACAAAATAGTGAAATGTTTTAATCCCAAATGCATCACCAATAAAGAAACAGTTTCCACGCGCTTTTACGTGATTGATAAAGAAGATCTGAAACTGCGTTGCCACTACTGCGAAAAAATCACAGCGCGCAAGAATATTGAGTATAAATAAAATTTCTCCGCGCTATAAGAAGGCTTCGATTCATTTGAGTTGAAGCCTTTTTTATTGATCCACCAAAGGCGCATTGCCAGCCGAAAAGCGATTGAACGCTTCGTTGAATTCGTTGATATAACTTTTCGAAACCGTCACAGATTCTTCCATTGGAGGCACTGAAAGCTTGTATCCGTGCGAGTTTCCTTTGACTTTGCTGACGCGGCTGATGTTCACAATGTTTGATTTATGACAGCGTATAAATTCTCCGTAGCTCTGTAACTGGCTCTCAGCTTGCTTTAACGTCATAAGTAACAATGAGGTTTTCAGCGAATCATTTGCAATGAAATAAAATTTGGTGTAGTTGCTTTGACCTTCAACCAGCAATAAATCTGTGGAGAAACTTTCAAACACATCCTTCGATTTATCAGAAACAATGCGGATTCGTGTAACACCTGGCTTCTGATGCATTTCGCTTTCACGGATTTTAATATTCATAAAACCGGCTTCCTGCGTGCGTTTGCGCAACAACACCTTCTCGATGTAAATGACAATGAAAAAAAGCGGAACCACAATAAGTCCCGTATAGGTGAAAATGACATTCAGTATTTCGTACAGATTAAACTCAATCAAACCAAAAATGAGATTGTATGCAATCACCAACAAATAGATCAACATTAATCCGCTGAAAGTCACCCTTGAAAAGCTGCGGTTTTTCTCAGGCGCCGACGACCATATGGCAGGCAGTGAAGCCAATCCCAGCGTTATGATCAGCGAAGGAATAGCCGACAGCGCCAACAGATGCAGATACTGAATAAACCCTGTCTGTTCCTGTATCAATGGGCTTTTGAACAACATCAGCAACAAAAATCCATAAACCACAAAAGCCAGAAAGAAAACCGGCAGTGGAATCAGATCGCTCACGTAATCACGGAAAAGAAACATCCGGAATTGCAGCTTTTTCAGATTCCCGACAGAAATCAGAAGCAGAACAAGCAACGCAATCACAAAATAGAAAATCATGTTTTGCTGCCCGTGGCGGATACGCTCATTGAGTTGCTTTTCTGTGTTCAGGTTTTCAATGCGTAAGTTCAGGTTTTCTGTCTGCATCTGCATAGTCATGTCTGCAATTCGCTGTTCGCTCGATAATCCATATGCTTCTTTAAAAACATCGAGAAACTGACGTGAGTATTTGAATGCGGTTTCATACTGATTCATTTTTTCAGCGTAGCTGATCATGTTGGTCAGATAAATCCCTTTGTGAATTGTAAGTCCTAATCTGGAAATATCATCCAACTGACTTTTTGCCAAATCGAATGCCAGCGCCATGTCACTTTTCGAAAGCGCAAAGATTTTGTATGATAAAATCTCATAATAACCTCCGGAATAACCATTCTCTTTCGCAAACTGAGAGCCCTTTTCAGCCCATTCAATAGTTGATGTGTAATCGCCTTGAGTATAAAAAGCACGACAAGTATAGGCATACATGTCGGACTGACCGATAACATTTCCACACAGGCGATAATTATTCATCGCAATATTATAAAGCTTAATGGCTGATTCATAATCGCCATTCAGTTCAGAAATGGCTCCTTCAGATTCATTATAACATGCCACAATAAATGGATCGCGATTTATCTGCTGCCACTGAAACAATTGCTTTAAATATTTACCAGCCTCATCCGGCTGATTAATCATCAGAAAAGCATAATTGCGCCATTTCATGCAGGTAGCAGCTCCATGATAGTACCCGGATTTGGCGTACAATGTAATGGCTTCGTTCAAAAAACTGACGCCGCGGGTCTGCATATAACGACCAATGTAAATCAATCCCATCGTTTCGTAATAGGCCCCCATGAGTGAGTCGGTGTTTGAAACAGAGGAAGCGTGCATCACAATTATTTCGCGGGCACGCAGTAAGCTATGCATGGCATCGTCGAAATTGCCAAGCATGCGATAAACAGAAGCAACATGAATCAGATCAGGAGCAACATTCCGATAATCATCCTTCTGCAACCCTGTTTCAATGCGCGAATTCAGCAGCTCGACCGCTTTTCTGGGATTCGATAATATCAGTGAATTTAAATCTGCATCAGCTGATGATGCAAACAAAAAAGCATATGCGGAAAATAAAATAATGATTGAACATAAAAACTTTCTCATAGCTCCCTGGTTCTAATTCAGTATAAAATTACAGTTTTTTATAAAACAAAACCCCGCAATCTGATCGCAGGGCTTTGAGGTTTGAAACGGGGGAACTAATAAAACCATTATTGTATTATGCATTTCTGGTATACGGAATAAGACAAACTCTCCACACTTAATAAATACATTCCTGCCGCCGGATTGATGACCGGCATTAAAACTTTTGCCACTTCATTTTCACCTGCAACATACATTTCTGCTTGTACTTTCCTTCCTTGCGCATCATATAGACTTAATATATACTGTTCGCCTTCTGATGCATCGAACTGAATAAAAATTGTTTCATTGCTGTAATTTACAATCAAACCCTTGTCAGCATTGCCATTGCTGCAGGCTGCTGTCAGTACGGGCGAATAATGAAACTGCCCGTCAGTATCCACCTGCCTGATCCGATAGTAAATGGTAGAAACTGTAATATCGTCGTCTGTTAATGAATAATTGAGCGTTGTGTTTGAATTGCCATGCCCTGCAACCGTCCGGATGGTATTGAAAGTCTCTCCGTCCACTGATTTTTCCACAACAAAATAATCACAATTTGTCTCTGATGCAGTACTCCAATTTATGTAAACTTCATTGCCGTAACAAACAGCATTGAGCGAAAGATATTCTACCGGCAGATTGCTGTTGATGTACACTACAGTCTGATCAGTTCCATTCGAAGGGCACAGAGGATTTCCACCGGTGACCGTAACGGTATAGGTTGTTTGCACTGTGGGGCACACATTAATGGTTTGCTGCGTCTGTTCAGCTACTGAAAGTGTTGGGTCAACGGGATTCGAAGACCATTGGAAACCGGTTCCACCTGTAGCCGACAATGTTGCACAGGCCCCGGCTGTTATCACAGTGTCAGCGCCGGCATTTGGTGCCAGCACACCTGACCAGACTCCGGCGCCAATAACATAATCGCATACATCGCCGGCATAACCATCAATCACCAGATAGTAGGTCTCGCCAATAGTCAGACCGGTTGCCATGATAATTCCATCCGTTTCCACCTCAGGATTCCAGAAATTTGAATACGCTGCAAACGCGTTGCAGTCAGATGTTCCAACGATACGCATCTGGATCCCGTCGCCATAATAGCAATTCGAAACCCATACATTTAAAACAACGGTATCATTTTCAGCAACAAATTTCAACCATGAATTGTTCTCAATGGTAGCACTCACCCACAAATCGCCAAGATTACCCGGCTCGTCACTATCATAGGTTGCACTTGTATTTCCGCAATATCCGTTTAAATTACAAATGGGTGTGGCATCTGTGCAATGGTCTCCGGCTGCGGGATTGCTAACACATACCGGCACATCGGGCATTTGATATGCGCAAATACCAAATGTTCCGTTATTGTTGTTATCAGCTTCCCAGAAACGAATCCACAAGGGAGCTCCGGGAGTTTGGTTGCTCAATGAAATCATCGGCATATAACCGTTTTCACTGCCATCATCGTTGCAGGCAAGCAATGTAAGTGAATTGCAATCGGCACCACTATATATTGCCATTCCGCCATCGGTCACAACATCATCATCCGTATCAATGACAATATTTCCGGAAGCAGGTACAAATATCTTAAACCACACATCGCCACCGGAATATCCTGCACAGCCCGGATTTGGCACCAATGAACCACCGGAACATTCATTTGTATAACTATTGAATGAGCAGGAATTTCCGACAGGCAATTCAACTGCATTGCATGGGTTGCTGTTGGCCGGACCTCCTGAAGGAGTTGAGATAGATACTGTATAATCCAAACAATGTGGGGTATTCAATGTCCACGAATCAATCACCAGATAATAGGTTTCACCGGCAATAACACCAGCAGTCATAGTTTTATCGGCAGTACTGCTCTGCTGATTTGAAACACAGGTGCCACCAACACCATTGATCGGGCAGCCATGATACAACATCAGTCCGCTGTATGTTTGACTAGCGGTAAGATTGATGGTTATGCAGCCAGAAACAGCAGGAGTAAAAACATAAACAACATCCTCATCACTCAAATAGCTGGTCGATCCACAGGTAGTAGTATTCGAAGAGGTGAGATTATTCACCATGCCGCAGGTGGTCTGTGAGCCACTGCTGTAGGGCAATGACGCAATATTAACCAGCCCGGTACCAATGCCTGATGTACACAAATCCTTGATTTGTCTGCGCCCCGAAGGGGCCTGAACCGTAGGCGCACGGGTCGTTCCGCCAATCGTAATGGTGTTGCATTCAGCATCTGCATAATCATTGATTGTTGCCGATGCTTCAATATCATAGGCAATCCAGAAATAATTTGTTCCGGGAACCAGCGCGAAAGGAAGATTAGACCCGCTGTTGATTACAATTGAGCCGGAAGGATTACTGATGCTGCTTCCGATCTGTAAGGTGTTTGCAAATGTTGATGAAGTGCCGGTGCTCCATAGTTTCATCTGACTGATATCAGCTGCCGGAGCCGTGCTTCCATTGGTATTGATTGTAAAAGACGATACAGTGAGTGGGTTGTTTGTGTTCTGAGTCACAATCTGAACACCAATAATCTCCTGATTGGATGCGCCCAAACCTACATCTGTAGTAACAGTCTGCGTGGTGGTTGATGAAACATACACCATGTTTTGCGGGGTCCAGGTGTACATTCCATTGGGTTTGGTGTTGTTGTTTGTACCGGCATTCATAACCGTAGAATTGGTTGTTCCGGCAAGCGAGCTCAGCCACTGATCGGCCGTTGCTTTGGTTCTGTTGTTATAATCAGTCGAAGAAGCTCCACGTAACCCGACCTGAAAATCATCTGCAAATGAAGTGTGAGTATCATAAACAATCTGAATTACATTTGTTCCTTCATACAGAATAATCTGGAAAGAAAAATCACCGCCACCCGACGAGCCATAGGTTTCGAAATGACGCCACTCGGCCACAAAACGGCGATTGGGAGCAGAGCCCAAGGTCTGATGGCGTAATGTCGCATTCGATAAGCCCTGCAAATCAGCTCCCAAAGCCGATATTGAATTATTGACACTTGATATTGGCGAATAAGATGTTCCTGTATAACTCCCCATAACAATGTATCCATTATCATGTATGGTCAGCGAAGAATATTCTATACCATTAAAATTAAAGGAAAACCCAATGGAAATATTATTGTGATAGCCCTGATCAAGAGCAGTACCTGTACCGATTTCTGTGTATCCAGATGACAAGTAGGTCGGTGAGCCGGCGCCCTGCGCGAAGGTATAAGTATTAACCTGAGCAACAGAAAAAGAAAAACATGTATATAAAAAAACAACAGCAAACAAAATCTTTTTCATAGCTATTCCCTCCCCGTTTTAGAATAATCATTATGGTTTTCTACAACTGACTGAATGGCCAGATAGGCCTGCATGGAATGAATGCGGATCCATTCCTGCACCGCTGACTGATATCGCAAACCGCCATCTTCGCTTTGCACAAAATCATAACGGTTCGGAAAAGAATTACACAGCGCCCGGTACTCTTCATCGGAATTTTCTGTGGGATTATTAAATCCTGATAACTCAAGAAGGAGTTTTTCGTTTTTCAGTTTCCAGAATTCCTGTGCTGCTAGCATTCTCAAGGAATCCACGGTTGGATTGCCGGTTGGCAAAAACTGTGGATAATACTTTCTGTTATGCAACAGCCAATGCTCAATCCTTATTTCATAATCAGCTTCATCTGGCAGTGGAAATAAATGGTCATGCAGGTACGATGCATATTCCTGGTCATCCGGATTTGCTGATTTTATCATCGCTTCGGAATACGAAGGGTCGATATAATCCGAAGGAAGATACACATCGGCGCCACCAAATCGTATCCAGACACCCTGGTTTTGCGCCCCACAATCATTCAGCACAACCAATGAAAAAAAAACAAAAAGAACTAGTGAAATTTTCATACGATCGATTGTTTTTGGTTACTCATGCCATCGTTTTGCCTGCATGATCCATTATTTTCCATGCACACAGACTTTGAACAAAAGTACAGCATCCACCAACCGATATAAATTTTAATACACTCAATAACAACACTCTACGCGAAATAATAAAACTATTGACGAATGAACAGATTTTATGTACAAGCAATCAGACGGAAGGTTTTTATTTTATGCACGGCATCATATTCAATTCTGTTTTTCAAAGGCAATATCAGGATTAATATATTTTATGAAGAAAAAACACTCCATTTATTGCAAAAAAAAATCCCGTGACTTTTGTCTCCGGGATTTTGTACTTATCTGCTGCTTTACTTGGGGGTATGTTGGGGGGGCAGATAAGCAGGATATGCAAACAGGTTTCGTATTTGAATTCGCAAATCCGAGGTAAAAGTATAACTGACATTTTTACAGACAAAATCCGTTTTACCAATTTGCAGAATTTATTACGAATACCCAGATTCCAATGATTAAAGGTGCTGACTCTGGATAAAATACCAGGAACTTGTTCAATAAATGAACATGTATTATGAAGTTGCCCAAAAAATAATCTACAGTTTCACCCGCGGATCCAGCGCCCGATAGGCAAGATCGAGCAGAATGTTGATGATAACAAACATGACGGCGATAATGAGCAAACAGCCCATCAAAACAGGTAAATCGTATTTTTCAAGGCTTTGTACCACCAGATAACCAACTCCTTTCCAGTCGAATACATATTCAACAAACACGGCACCCGCCAACAATGATGCAAACCAGCCACTGGCAGAAGTCACCACAGGATTGAGCGAATTCTTCAGCACATGACGCATAAAAACCTTGTTGGATGACAGGCCTTTTGCCTTCGCAGTGCGTACATATTCGCTTTGCTGTACTTCGAGAATGGAATTGCGCGAAAGGCTGATAAAAACAGCCAGCGGGCGTATGGATAACGTAAATGCTGGCAGAATTAAATTTTTCAATGACATATATTCGCCACGACCTAAATCATCGGCTTCGTATAAACTACCAAACATATTCAATCCGGTATAATCGCCCAGCACCCATGCAAATAACCACGCAATCAGCACCGATGCAAAAAACGAGGGTACTGACATTCCCAGCACGCTGGACACCATCAGCAGTTTATCGGTCAGTTTTCCTTTATATCGTGCAGAGACCGCGCCCAACAATACACCTATAATAAATGCAAGTACAATGGAAACGAAGGCCAGCAGCGCTGTTGCAGGGAATGCCGATTTAAGCATCGAACTCACCGTCATTTGTGTTTGATACGAACGCCGCAGCCAGGGCGCTTTGAGAAAGATTCCGGATTCACCTGAAAATGGAATCAGCCTAACCATGTTGCCTTGTTCTTCTTTGCGCTGAAACGCACTTTCGTCAGAATCAGAAAAATATCCGAGCGGTGATAAATCGTTCAGATACATGAAATACTGCACCATGAGCGGTTTATCGAGCCCCAGCTCTTTTCGTATAGCTTGTTCCGACGAAATATCGCTGCGTTGTCCCAGCATCATGCGCGCCGGATCGGAAGGCAATGCGTGAAATATAAAAAACAGCAAAGTGATCACTCCCCACAAAATGAGTAACCCATTACCAATGCGCGAAAGTAGAAAGCGATACACAGATAGATGAATTTTTCCGAACAAATATATTCATTTTATTATTATCAGCTGTCAGCATTCAGTGGTCAGCCATCAGCAAGTCGCTTCTAAGCAGTGACCAGCGAACGGTGAGCAGTGAGCCGGTTAATGGTTATCGGTTAATGGTAAATGGTGGGTTATCGGTAGTGGTCAGTGCGCCGCGGCGGGGCCGCATGCCGCATGCAGCAAGCTTGTACGTCACCTTTCTACTTTCTACTTGAAAACTTTCTACTCGCGAAGCGTTATGCTACTTCGTATTATACCTTACATAATAAATATCAACACAATTTCCGCCGCCCACACCGGGATGCGCCTGAGAGGTGGAAATCAGCAGATAATTATTTTTGCGCAGGGCAAGTCCGACCGGGAACGAATCTGCCTGAATTTCCGCAATTTTTTTCATGTCTTTGGCGCGAATAACTACGACAGCGCTTGCATTGTTGCAGGCAGCAAAAATATATTTTTCATCATCGCTCACTTCAATCGTGCGCGCACCGGCACCGGCAAAGCATTCCTGCCAGTTGTCGTAGGTTTTGTTTTTATCGGTGTTGCTGACCGCAAAATTGATGAAATCCGTGATGGGCGTTTTCTGCACATATCCGCTTTTATTGCTGCTCAGATACAAATAATTTTTCGTCACAATCAAATGCCGGACATTGGTACGCATTCCAAGCACCGTATTTTTGAAACTAAAATCTTTCATGTCGAAAACCGAAATACCACCGCCGCCCATGCGGCCAACGACCAAATATTTACCATCGGCTGTAAACGCAGTACCTCTCAAACAGAGACCACATTCGGTATCGCGGTTGATGCCGCCCTGATTTTGTCCGGCTGAAAATTTCTGCTGATAATCAACCACCAGATTTTTGACGTATTTGAATTGATTCACATCGCCCGATGAAACATCGATGATACCAATAGTGTTATCGCCCCAATGCGTAACAGCAATGTATTTATTATCGGGCGAACAGGCAATCATTTTGGGCAGCGGACCGGTGGGCATCACGCGTACGATTTCATCTGTTTCAGTATCAATAATGGCTACAGCAGAGGGCTCCATAGCATTTGGATCGTAGCTGCGACGATAATACGTGACCCACAAATATTTTTTGTTGTGTGAAAAGCAACACTCTACCGGCTTACCTTCAAAGGTATTCGGCTCATCGCGCTTGGTCAGAAATTCATAATTCAGAACCGTGTTTTCCTTGAAAAGACCGGCATCTTCTTTTGTAAATTTATGCGGAATGGTTTTAATTTTTTCAAACGACTTCAGGTCAAAAACCACCGTCTGACAGCCTTCGAGACTATTGATATAGAATTTCCCTTTTTCTTCGAGAAACATGGCCGACTTCGGCGAAATAATATCTTCTTCGTAAAACTCAAGGTCATCGGTTGTTTTCGGGTTCAGATTCTGAATGCGCGAAATCAGCGTCAGCTCTACTTCCGCATCGTCGGGCACCGATGTTCTTCCGATGGGAGGATGCTGCACCTGAGCATTGGCAAACGAAAACAATGTTGCAAAAAGAAACAGGAAAAATATTCTCATGGGTAGAATTTTTTGACAAAAGTAAGAATTCAAAACAAACCCCTTGAAGGGTTAGTGTAAAATAGTGTAACCCTTCAAGGGGTTGTTTACTAAAACCAGCTACCAAAGTCATTTTCAGCACGTTTAACAAAATAAAATTTGGCCGGTTCAAAAAAAATCCATAGCTTTGTTTTTCGCAATCATCCTGAAACCGGGTCTTAATACTTCTGCCGGTTTCTTTTTTTTCAACTAAATCATACGCATGAAGCTGTATTTCGGATTTTTATTTTCTTTGACATTTCTGTTTTGTATTCCTTCATTTGCACAGGACGAACTGGCGATGCG
>Ga0209373_10004233_pt1 | contig 12527 bp, 10 predicted proteins | sample Higcelweek5metaG_FD_187173 | JGI IMG/M metagenome (GOLD analysis project Ga0209373, IMG submission 187173) | Freshwater pond sediment microbial communities from the University of Edinburgh, under environmental carbon perturbations - High... | ecosystem: Environmental > Aquatic > Freshwater >... | reverse complement strand
GTATATTGTTTGAAACTTCATTAAAATTATGCTCGTCGACAATAGCGATTAAATTAATGTCTTTAATCACACTCCATCTACCAAATGTGATTTTCTCAATTCCAACAGAATCAATGCCTGCTCTTAGAAGTTTTGACGATTCGCTAGCTGAAATCAATCTTGTACCATCTATAGATTGTTCATTTTGGACAATTGTACCGTAAAACATAGCTTTATTTGGAATGCTCGCTCGTTGGCATTCTTTACATAATTCTACAGGTGGATATGTCATTTCACTTTTAGTTAAGTAATTTGCTCCTACTCTCACTCGTGTTATTATTTCCCCTCTATGCAACGAGAAAACAAAGAAATTTGCTGTTCCTAAACTTCTTATTAGTTCTTGTACTTGGAAAAATGGATAACTAGATAAATCCAAACCTTTTAATTGTAGAATGATTTCTTGAATTTCTGACATTTTATACAATAATTTGTTTTGTTTTTTTACACTTGCCACTAACATCAATATATTCGCTTTGGGCATATTCACTCGTCTCACCGGATATCTTCATTTAATGTACAAAGCTCCGTGAACGTTGGTCACCAGCTACGTACGCCAACTTTAGTTCATTCAAAGAACATCCGGCAGGGTCGGGTAAATCCCTGCAACCGCAGGGATTTTCTTGTTATCGTTTTTTATTTACACTATCCTTTCTATTCAGATATTTTAAATTCGGAGGATAATAAATAGAATCATCTTTAGGTGGATTTAATCTTTGTATCTTAAGCACCTCATTCCCCCCAACTGTAATTCTTACTAAATGGCAGTTTTTAGGATTTGTCTTCGCATACTCAACAAAACAAGAATCTCCAATATCAAATACGTCATGTTTTATTGAATATCCAACACTGCTAACATATTTAATTGTATTTACATAAAATTCAAATCTAACAAGACTTTCTACTTTAGCTCCAGCAAATGTTTCAGTAATTACACCTTTCGTATACATAGGCTCTTCTTTAAGTTGATTTGAATCATGTATGTAAAACCAAATTATACCACCAAGGCATAACAAAAATATAATTGTTATTGTTATGTACTTTACATTTTCTTTGTTTTCGTCTTTTTTCATCTAGTCCCACCGGGTATTTTCATTTAATGTAAGAGCATCGCGAACGCCTGAGGTGAACCAAAGGAATGGACATGATAACTCTGCACCAACATCCCCTGAAAGCGCCAAAAATCCAACTGATCCAAAATTCTACTCATCCAATATATATTTATCTAATGACTTGATAAATTTATCAAGTTCTTTGCTTTTATATTTTTCTAAAATCTCCAATGTTATTGCTTTTTTATTTCCCAAATCATCTATTTGAGTAGACTCTATCGTAGCAATAAACTTTTTTGCATATACATTTATTTTTTCAAATGCTTTTGGCGAATATCTAATTATATCAAAATAAACAGATTCTGATATATCGTTTTCTTTTACATCTTCAAAACTTTCAGATAAACACACGCACAGAAAATAATCTTTCAACAATTCCCTTTTTACGTTATTGTTACTCAATTTCTCTGTATGAGTTTGAGATTTTATGGGTGAACAAGTAATTACAAGCACAACCAAAATAACTGAAAATTTTGTCATAATTTATTAATTTAAAAATTCCATAAATTAAATCTATGAACACCTCCTGTGGCATTAATGTAACATTTCCAATAACACTGCCATTATTAAATAACGTTGCGTGCTCGTCCTACTGGATATTCTCATTCTATGTGCAAGGCTCCGCGAACACCTGAGGTGAACCAGCGGTCATGACCAAAGGGAGTAATTGCAATCCGAAATACTCTCCACAGAAAATATATTTATTGAAGCAAAGATAAGTATTTAATCTAATTATTTAACTTAGCGGATTACAATCCCGATAGCTATCTCGGGATATAACTCAATAAGCCGGGATTGCAATTACTCCTTACAGTCGTGACCGCTGGTTCCTTATAATACAGAAAGGTGGAATTACACATCCCACCCTGCTGAACTGTTGCGCTGTTGAACTTCTCGTCAACTCATTTACTTGTCAACTTGTTTATCGTCTTTTGCATCTTTCTTCCCTTTGCGCAATGCCAGCATTTGGTTGTAGGCGTCGATGCGTGCATTCAGTTCGTTTACAAAACTGCCATAGGCTGTTGCTCCGTTCACGATGATCAGGGCATTGATGCGCTCCACTATTTCGTGGTAATACTGATCCACCGCAGCACGTGTTTCTTTCATCTTAAGTTGCGTACGTTCGGCATCCTGCGTATAACGTTCTTTTTTCAACGCATCGAAGGCGGTATTGTTGCGGTCCAGCTCATCTATCCAGGCGTTAATTCCTATGGTGGATACATCGGCAGCATAGCTGGTTCGCAGTTCGGCAATCAGACTGGTGATGGCAGCCGTTTCCTCGTCATACGGTTTTTTGGCAATGTTGCCATAGGTATTCAGCACCACTTGCAGGCGGGCGGCAGCAGCTCTCACTGATGCTTCGAAATGATGAGTGGCGGCTTTCATGGCATCGGTCACCCCACGGAAAGTACTGTCGCGCAGGATGTCGGCATCCGTCAGATCGTCGGTTACGGCGCTGCGACGAATCACGTTCAGGGCTTCGCCTTCATTGGCATACAAGGGCAGGTAGGCAGTAAATTGCACAGCAATACCCAATGTAGCAGGGGTGTTTTTTTCTACAAGACCTTTAAAGTCGGTTTGAAACTGGTAATGTTCTTCGTTACGAAGTTTAGTGTTGTCGATAGCTGCAATTTTCATATTCTTTTATTTTTAAGTGATTAAAGGGTTTGTAAGTAGTATTTCTTCCCGCTTTTCAGCCGGCGATGGTCGACAGGTCTTCAAAAGCTCCCGAACCCTTAGCGAGGCTCGTGTTCTGACTTTCGGAACGCTCCGAAACCCTGAGGACGATAGTGGATTGACTTTCGGAACGCTCCGAAACCCTGAGGACGATAGTGGATTGACTTTCGGGAATTTCCGAATGTATGCCGAAGAGCGCGGACTGACTTTCGGAACTGATGGAAAGCCCGACGACAGACGGCGGCTGAAAGCTGAAAAGTTCGGACAGGCTACGGTCGGCACGGGTTTTAGCCGGACGAATGCTCGCCGGAGCTGTAGATAAACAGCCCGCCCCGCAAAGATAAATTCTCTGCAAAACAGATACAGGATGATATACGAAAAACTGTGAATAAATTTTAGGGCGATACTCCGTTTTATCAACGCGAAGGCGTTAATAAAGCCTGAGATGTCTATTTTTTTTAAGCAAAAAATAGTTGGAAGGATAGCATTTTGCAAATAACAGTTCATCATAACCCTTTGGTTTTATGGCTATATGACAAAAACTTATTAACACGTTGCAAATGTATATAAAAAATTCAGAAAAAAAACAAAAAGATGTGTTTTTTTAGAGGGTGGTTTCGAAAATCATTTTGCAACCTTATTATTCAAAAAGGGAATCATTAAAAACCGAGCTGCTATTGAACTTATTTTTTATAAAACCGGGTCGTACGATTTTCAATCGCAATGCTGCCGCACGGATTACATCGCGTGGCAATAATAAATTTAACCCAATTATCCAGCGCGATACAACGCGCTGGAGTAGGGCAAACTAACGAACAAACATTTTAGTGTCTCGTTCCTTGACGACTAAAAGTTTTACACTCAAACTTCAAAACGTCGAAGACTTTTGAACTTTTCTTTTCTAATTAAGTTACCAATAAATAAATCCCGTTCCACTGGATATCTTTATTCAATGTACAAGGTCTCGCGGGTGTCTGACGGAAACCCTCTGTGGTGACCGTTGCTTCCCGGCAACGTGTGCCAACTTTAGGTCATTTAAGAATATCCGGCAGGACGGGGGTGGTAGCGTTACTCGATATCTCTTAGCCACCGCCAAATGTTGTAATATCTCAATTCTTATAGTATCTTTGTCAAGTACTTGGTACATTGCAAAGGGAGTGTTATTGTTATTTCGTCGCATACAAAACATTTCCTTTTTTATTAGTATTGTCATACTCCACTAAAGGTCAAGGTAACTTCATTAAATAAAAAGGGCCATTTATGCATTTAAATTAAGGAATCAGATATATGAATGAGAATTATTCCAACAAAAATATATTATTTACTCCCCGATTGCTTATCGCTATTTTATTTATTTTATACGGACAAAATATATTTTCCATTAGTAATTCTGATTCGTTGGTGAACTTGGTATCAAGAATATATTTGAATTCAATGAATACCCATGTCTCCAAAAGCATAGAAAACAAATTTTATTTGGAACAAAGAGATAAGCTCACTAAAAACAATACAATGGCTGAGTCATCAGAATTTGCAATCTCTTTGGGACAAAATCTAAAAGAAAAGGGAAACTATAAAGATGCAATAAGTATTTTTAGTGCAACAGTTATTTTTTTGCAGACCGAAAATCCGGTATCTATTGAAACTAAGAAAAAACTGTTTACTTTAAACAATTCAATTGGCGTTATTTACAAAGATTTGGGAGATAACAAACAGGCTATGGAGAAGTATCTTCTAGCTTCTCGTTTGGCTAAATCGATGAATTGGAATACCGGGCTTGCTAAATCGTATAACAATTTGTCCGAACTTTATTATGAGCAAAGCAATTTTGAGAAGGCAGAACAAATGCTTAAGGAAGCAGCGGCAATAAATCTTAAAACAAATCAGAACAATGATCTGGAAATCAATTTCAACAATCTTGGAGTTATATATTATAAACAAAAGCGTTATAAAGAGAGCTTAGACTATTACAACAAGGCACTTGCACTCTTAGTACCTAAGGATTTTTTTGCTCGTGCGGCTCTTTATACGAATATTAGTCAGGTTTACAAAAGCAAGAAACAATATCAAGTAGCATCCGAATATCTTACAAAAGCCCTTGAATTACAGAAAAAAACTCATAATGACCACTATATACTAACTGCAATCCGCGATTTAGCTGTGACTCAAGCTTTGTCAGGTAAAAAAGCAGACGCATTAAGACTATCAGATAAAGCACTTACTTTATGTCGGAAATTGAATATCCCATCCGAAACCGCCGAAACTTACCGCATACTTACTGATGCATCCCTTGCTTTGGGAGATACTGCACGGGCAATGCAGTATATGTTGTCGTATGAAACCATGAGTGATTCAATTAGGAAGGCTACTGATAAGGAGTCGTTACATAAATTGCTATCGGTATATGAAGTTGAGATGCTGAAATATAGAAACCACGAATTGGAACAATCATATAAAATAAAAGAACTTACCATAGGACGGCAACGCCTTGTTTTGGCTGGAGTTGGAGTTATATTTCTTTTGTCGCTTTTACTTTTTTACTTCTTATTTAAAAAAAATAAAGCTGAGCAGGAAAAAAAACGTTTAATTGCGGAACACAAAGAGCAGTTGCTTTATAATGAAAGGCAACTGTTTGAAAAAAACCGGAAAGAAATGGAGATTGAAATTGATTTTAAAAACAGACAATTAACATCCTATACTTTGAATCAGCTATCTACAAGTGAATTTAATCAACACATCATCGAGAAACTTGAATTACTCAAAAAAATGAATCCAAATCAATCAGTAAACGATATAAAACAAGGACTAGGAGATGTAATCCGAGAAATATGTCACTATAGCGATAATAGTGTTAGCGAAGAGTTTAAAGCTTACTTTAACAGTGTTCATCCTTCATTTTTCGACAACATATCTAAAGCAAATCCAAGTTTAACGGGAAATGAATTGCGACTCTGCGCTTTTCTACGTTTGGGACTCTCAACAAAGGAAATTGCGTCACTTACGTTTCGTGAAATTCGGAGTGTAGAATCAGCCCGAAATCGTCTGCGAAAAAAAATTGATTTGGATTTGGATGTGAATTTAAACAGCTATCTCGCCCGTTTCTAATTATTACCAGTCAATTTTCAATACAATTACTTGATCAAAAATAGCTTTATGTTCTTAATTTGCATGTTTGCACATAATGCAGTAGTGATGCAGTAGTGTTTTACTTTCATTACGCTTAAAAAAACTCTACTTTTACAGCATAATATAATTAAGATTTATGAAAAAAAGAATTGTACACTTATTTTATTTGCTTTCTTGCATTGCATTTCTTTGTCCGGGTGCTGTTTCCGGACAGATGAAAGTAAAGACTGAAAAAAATCGTTTTCTCCCTGGGTTAACAGGCACTAAACAACTGCAAAGGCAAGCGTCAAAAACAAAAATTTCTACATCAACAGATGAGCCGATTAATCTATATGGTTCAATGTTAAATTCAAATGATTGGTTTTGGGAAACTAATTATGGTGTTTATTCAATAAATGCGAGTAATCCTGCAGTTATTAATCAGGTGTTTAGTAATCCCAATATGCAAACCTATGGTGGAGTATATGTAGATGGAAAGTATTACACTATCTACAATAATAATTCAACCAATGCGGTGAACTACGATGTGTATGATGTAAATACTTGGGAGAAAATATCAGGAAAAGAATTATCTGTAGAATCGTTGGTGGCAGATATGACTTTTGATCCTTTAAGTGGAAAAACATTTGTAATTTCGGCCAGAAGCAATGGCACAGGGTTGCAATTATCCTCATTTAATCTTGTAAGTGCCGCAATGACTACTGTTGGTGATATTCCTCATTTAGTAGCTCTTTCCATCGGTAAAGATGCAGTATTATATGGTATTGGTTTAAATGGTAATTTTTATTCAATAGACAAAACAACAGCTGTCGCAACTTTGATTGGCGCTACCGGAGTAATTCCCGAAAATGCCATACAATCGGCAACATATAATTCGGCGACAAGAAAAATCTACTGGGCAGCTTTTTTGAGCGATAACACTTCAGGTTTATATTCAATTGATGCTACTACTGGCGAAGCATCATTAGTTTCACAGTTTTCGGATACACAAGAAATAAGTGGGTTATATTCAACAGCTCCGTTTATTTTTTCTGAAGCTCCCGATTCCGTAACCAGCTTGAATGTGAAATTTGCTAACCCAGGAAGTACGAGCGGGACAGTTAACTTCACACTCCCCACTACTACCTACGAGGGAGCTTCCCTATCTGGCACCATCGATGCTGACCTGTATATCAATAATACTTTTATAAAAACCTTCTCTCAGGTTGCCGGCTCTTATTGCGAGTATGTAACGAATTTTGATCCGGGTGTTCAGTTGATAGAAGTTAAAGTTAAAAATTCTACAGGTTCGGGACCTGCTTCAGCTCTTTCTGTATGGAGTGGACTTGACACACCAGCTGAAGTAAGTAATCTAACGGCTACAAAAAATTCCGGTCGTTCGGCAACTATTAATTGGAATGCCCCTACAAAATCGGCACACGGAGGGTATGTAGATTATGCTACCATTACCTATGACGTAGTAAGGCAACCTAACAATGTAACCGTTGCTTCCGGACTTACTACAACTTCATATACCGATAATTCGTTGAGCGAAACGCTGAAATTATATTCTTACACAGTAACTCCAAAAGCCGAAGGTGGTGAGGGAATAGCAATGAACTCCAATGAACTTATTTTGGGAGAATATTGCCCAATACCTTATGCCGAATCTTTCGATAAAGAGAGTTCACTTACTTTGTGGACAATTGTTGATAATAATGGCGGAGTAACATGGCGTCATTATGAAGGAACAGCAGCCTATCTACTCGATTATGAAGGAGGAACTTCCGGAGACGATTGGCTGATTTCGCCTTCAGTTAAACTGGATGCTTCTAAAGTATATAAACTTTCATTTGCAGCTACTATACCTAATACAAGTCATGTGTCTGAAAACTTTAAAGTTACTATGGGCACTGCAGCTACAAGTACTGGGCAAACTACTGTATTGGCAGATTATCCTAACTATATGTCTTCATCATCCGATCCTAAAGAACTGACTATAACCGTACCAACCGATGGGATTTATAATTTCGGCTTTTATGGATACAGTGAGCCGAATCGTTTCCGTTTGATGATTGATAATGTAAGTTTGGTTGAAGTCGGAAATGTTTTAGCTCCTAACGCAGTATCTAATGCAACAATAACTCCTGAAGCAAATGGTGAGTTGAACGCATTACTTACCTTTACAGCCCCGACAATTAATTATGGCGGAAAGACCTTGACTGAGATTACAAGCGTCGAGATATACAGAGATGGAACAAATGCTGTTCTTGCCACTTTAAATAATCCTATACCCGGAACGGTTCTCAATTACACTGATGTCACTCCATCAACAGGAGTTAATTCATATCGTATTGTAGCTTTAAATGGTAATGGTACAGGGCCGGAGACTACTTTGTCAGCATATATAGGTATTGATACACCGATTGCCATAGAAAACCCGGAACTAAAATCGGTTGAAGGCAAAGCGAAAGTTAGTTGGACGCCACCCACTAAGGGAATGCATGAGGGCTATATTAATGTAGCTGCGTTAACTTACAGGATAGTCCGCAATGATAACGTTGTAGTTGCCGAAAATGTATTGGGAACAAGTTTCATTGATGAATCGGTAAGTTCATCCGGAGTTCAGAAATTTATATCTTATACTATTTATCCAAGTTCGGTAACTGCAGAGGGTGCAGGTAGCAAAACCAATAAATTGTGTTTTGGAACACCATTTACATTGCCATATGTAGAATCTTTCAAAGATGCTGATTATACAAAAGGACCTTGGGATATTGAATGGTTGTCAGGAAGTTCTATAAGTACTTGGACTATTTCTGAAAGCGGAGAAAATCCCGTTGTAACACCTATCGACAAAGATGGTGGATTGATTGGATTTAACTCTTACGACACTTCATCGGGAAGTATGAGCCGATTGATATCTCCTTCAATTAATATTAGCGCTTCTTCTAATCCCAAATTAAGTTTTTGGGTTTATAATAATATAGACGAAGAAGCTGATCCAGATATTGAAGATCGGTTACAAGTAGAAATATCGGTTGATAATGCTGCATTTCAGAATTTGGACGATGCAATTTATTTGAACAGTAAAACTACTGGTTGGCATCGCTATGAAATGTCACTTTACCCATACCGTAATTCAGAATTGATAAACATTGCTTTTAAAGGAATCTCGGGATACGGATTCAATATTTATTTGGATAGTATTGCAGTTAAGAGCTATAGAGAAAACGACCTATCAATTACATCATTCACAGGAAGCAAACGGGTTAGTGTTGGTGTGGATGAAGAATATACAGTTAAAGTGAATAATTCTGGTTCTGCTTCCGTAAGTAATTATACCGTTAGTCTTTACAAAGATGGGTACGTTCTATCAACACAGCAAGGTGAATCAATAGATCCACAAACAGAAAAAACGTTTTTGTTTAATGTTTCTGCTGCTTTGGATGACATTACAGAGGATGACAACAAATATGCTTACGTTGCTAAAATAGATTTTAACACAGATGAAGTGTTGAGTAACAACGTTTCAGACACCATAAAAGTAAGTGTTCGTAAGCCTACATATCCGTCTGCAACCGATCTTACTGCAACAGCTATCAATAAAAATGTACACTTAACATGGACAGCGGCTGCTACCCGGACAACAGCAGTCAGCGAAAATACAGTTGAAGACTTCGAGACATACCCTCTTTATAGTATTGCTGATTTTGGTGACTGGACTTTGAAAGATATAGATAAATTACCAACGCTTATTAGCCCAAGAGTAGGAGAAAACCCTCACAAAGGAGAACCCATGGCCTTTCAGGTTATGTCAACTGATCCTAATGATGATGTTTTTACAGCACAATCTGGAAGTCAATACTTAGTTAGTTTGGCTGCCGAAGGAGGAAAAAATAACGATTGGCTAATTTCACCAATTTTAACGGCAGAAGAACAAGAAGTCTCATTTTGGGCAAAAAGTGCAACTGACTTATATGGTTCTGAAAGAATGGTGGTGTGGTACTCAACAACAGATAATCATCCGGATAGTTTCAAAAAACTTTCCATTGGTGATTACCTTAATGTCCCTACTTTTTGGAACAAGTACACATATACATTGCCTGCAGGAACGCGTTATTTTGCAATACAATGTGTATCGGATCAGGCTATTATGCTTTTCGTAGATAATATCTCATATACAAAATCAATTGGAGATCCTGAAACGATCAACTTTTTAGGATACAATGTTTATTGTGGCGAGATACTGTTGAATTCAACTCCAATAACGGCAACTGAATACACCGATAACAATAAAGAAAACGGAAATTACACATACAAAGTTACAGCAGTGTATGATAAGGGTGAGTCTGTTTACTCAAACGAGGCTACAATCAGGTTGGTTACAGGTTTTGATTCTAATTTTCCCGATAATGTGAAGATATATGGAGGTGAGAGTGTTATCCACATATCAAATGCCAATGAAAGCGATGTAAAGGTATTTACGATTGATGGTAAACTGATCTATCAAACATTGGGAAAACAACAAACTGATATTCCTGCACGGAGTGGATTATACATGGTTCAGGTTGGAACTCTAATAGGAAAAGTTATAGTACGATAATTCCCAAAAGAACTATAGAAATTCATAAAAATTAATTTTCAAATATGACAACAAGTGCGGGACGGCCAATGCCCGCATTTGTTGTTATGTTAAGTTTCAGTCTTCATTTCAGTCTTTACCCCACATTCCTTCGGTCGTGTCCGCTGGTTCACCTCAGACGTACGCTAATTTTGTTCATTAATCTACATATCCGGCAGGACGGGGGCGTTACCGGGAGCCAACTTTAGTTCATTCATCTACATATCCGAAAGAACAGGCCAAACTAACGAGCAAACATTTTAGTGTATCGTTCCTTCGACAAATAAAAGTTTTACACTCAAACTTGAAAACGTCGAAGACTTTTGACTGTTTCTTTTTAAATTAAACTACCGATAAATAAACCATGTCCTGCCAGATAAATACCCACCATTCTCCAATTAATTTTGTTTTTATTACTGATAATCAAATTGAGTATTGACTATCGCCACATCAATATTACTAGAACAGGGTTACCATTTTGGGAATCATTACCGAATCTCAAAATAATAGCCACTCTCACAATCTTGTTGTACCAAAATTTTATTGTCAAATAAAACTTTAATTATATACAATTCTTCCATGTAAGTTAGATGATTTAAATCATCGGGACAAATATATCTATCATTTCTACGCGTTTTTACAAAAAACTTATCAATATCGATTTTTAATAGCGAATCAACTCTTTGCTGTCTAATCGTTTGCCAACTATATAGATATTGATAAAGATTTAATGGAACTTCGATAGATATCTTCTTTCTTATACTATTTATAATAATATTATCATCAATCTTACAATTATATTCTTTAAAAACATAGAACATATAGGTTTTTTCTGTAACAATATCAATTGGACTTTTGTTACCAGATTTAAAAGTACAAGCAATCATACAATTATTATTTCTTATGTTTTCGTAAAATTTCGTATTCTCATTTTTGCATGAAACAAAGAATATAATACAACTAATTATTAAGCCATATTTTAGAAATCTGTTTTTTTCCATATGTTGTTCTTTCATTATCACCAGTTTTTTCTCTGATTTTATTTTCAGTTTTAATCGCATCAACTCCCGTCCTACCGGATATCTTCATTCAATCTTCAAAGCTTTGCAGACGTCTGAAGGAAACCCTCTGTGCTGACCGTTGCTTCCCAGCAAGGTGCGCCAATTTACCGGAAGGCTGGGCTACATTACCCGGTTCTAGTAAAAAATAAATCATTTTTTGTTCTTTTCTACTTGAGAAAACAACATATAAGTAAATATTCCAAAGACAAATGAGAAAACTAAATGCCTTGGAATATTATCATAGATTTCGGTCCAAGTTAATGGAGTTTTCACATAGAGATTCGCAACATGTGTATATCCAACAGTCTTATTGATAATTATTAAAGAAGTAAAAAGAATTACTGACCCAAAAGCAGGCATTACATATTTTAATTTGTTTTTTTTCATTGATTATTTAGAATTTGGTGTATTAGGTCTTAGGCGATTCCCACAGTTTCGTGAATGCTTCCTTACATCCTTTGTCAATTGACATCCTTCCTATGTCAGTTGACATACAACTTTTGTCAATTGACATAGAACTTTTGTCAATTACTTTTGTTATTTTGTTAATATGCAGGCAATAATATTGAATGATCTGTTTTTGAAATGTAAAATAACCCAAATGATCGGGTGACTTAAGGTACTGATCAATCATCGGTATTATGTTAGCTACTTGCGGCAGGCAGGCTCATAACTATTTACTTGTAACTATTTATGTAGGTTACATCCCTTATTTTTTGAGTTTTAATTCATATAAATCATGGCGGCGGTCTTTCAGGTTACGCACGCAGCCGTAGGTGTGCAATTCGTTCAGTAAATCCAGTTCTACATCTGTCACCAGTATCATTTCGGTGTTTGGGGTAGCCTCGGCGCATTTTCCATCCGTTGGGAAAGCAAAATCGCAGGGGGTAAAAACTCCCGATTGAGCATATT
>Ga0209373_10004231_pt1 | contig 12535 bp, 14 predicted proteins | sample Higcelweek5metaG_FD_187173 | JGI IMG/M metagenome (GOLD analysis project Ga0209373, IMG submission 187173) | Freshwater pond sediment microbial communities from the University of Edinburgh, under environmental carbon perturbations - High... | ecosystem: Environmental > Aquatic > Freshwater >... | reverse complement strand
TGAGTATCAAGTCAGCATCAACACAAATTACAATCTTTCTGTTGGTAAATTTATCAATGCTGGAGCTTTCCTTGATCTAGGAATTTACTCGGAAGGTAGTTTTGATTCTCTTATGTCTCCGTATTTAAGTGGAGGAATAGAATTAAATGCTTTTTTCTTGCATGGAGCAAGTTCTCTGACTTATTCGGATGATTTGCCTTATACAAGCTTGTATAAGATTGTAGGGGTAAAGAATATGATCCCTGTCTATGAGTTTGGACTCAAAACCCCTCAGTTTAAAATGGGAGGAAAACTATTATTAGAGTCCAAAGTGGTCTATGAGAATTATCTGATAAACAATCCTATTGTTTATCAGTATAACTCTTCTGGTCAAATAGAAGAGGATGTCTCAAAAAGGGTTAATAGCGATAGAATATCATTCTATGCTTCAGTCCTTTGTGATAAGGGAAGTTTTAAAGTCGGTGTTTCTACTTGGAATACCGATAAGTATCTCATCGAGTTATCTGCCAAGATAAAAATTGGTGGTTAGTTGATAATTAAAACAAAAAATCAAAACCGTATTATTTATATAATGCGGTTTTTTTATATTGATTATATGCTTAAAATATGTTTAAATATGTTTGAATATTTGAAAACGAAAACATAAAAATATGAAAAAGATGTTAATTCTTGTAGTACTGTTTTGTTTGACGACTGAAGTGGTAAGAGCTCAGCTAGGTGTCTCTATTGGTCTGTCTTCTGTCCCCGACATTGAGTCAAGAGATCTGACTTCTTACTCTTTTGATTTTTCTAAGAATAAGGGTAATGAGAGATTAAGTTTGTTTTTCAAAAAAGAAACTTATATCAAAGATTCAATATCATTATTTAATTTCGGAACTTCATTTGAACTTTTACCTCCTCGTTTTAAATACAAGGAGTGTAGTCCTTATTTATTCCTAATCCTCTCTTCTTTAAGCAGAAAGTATGGGAATAAATACAATCCATATGCTGTATCTTTCGGTGTGGGTTTTGATTTCAAATTAGATAATACTCGGAATAAATTTTTCTTGAAAACTGGTTATCGATTTTATTCAGAGAAAATTTACGGTCTAAATTTGAATGGTTTAATCCTGAACACAGGATTGAGACTTTATCTGATATAAATACAAAAGTCAGGTGTATTTAAAAGATTTAAAATTTGGCATTTTTAAAACTTATTTAATAACATTAAAATATTTTTTTATGAAGAAGAACTCGGTAAATTTGTGGGAAAATGTCCCAGAGAGGAAGAAGAAAATCATAGAATGGATTGTAGTCGCCATTGTATTTACAGGGATGTATATCCTCGGGAGATTTGGTCCTTTAGGTTGAAGTAAACTATTAAAAAGCTGTATTTGATTTTATATCAATACAGCTTTTATTTTTATATGAATAATTTGGCTAAGCGGATTTCTTCAAATGAGAGGTTGTACCCTTCTTCTTCTAGCATAATTTTTATAGGATTTAGTTTGCCTATATCTTCTCCTTTTAATTTTTTGTTTGCCTTTTCTACTAAATCAATATGCTTCTTTGGCGGTCTGATGTGAGAAATTTTCGTGTCTGGATAGGCAGACATTATCTGCTCTATATGGTGAGTAATGGTTCCAGCAGTCAGTCCCCTTTCTTTGGTAATTTCTTTTATACTTTTACCTTGGTCTAGAAGTTCTTTTGTAATGAGGACTGTAGGAACCTTGGTGTCTATGGTCCTGCTATTCTGCTGGTGTGTTTTTGATAGCGTAGCCTTTTTCTTTTTTTCTGGTATTACACTTCCACCCATTCTTTCAATGAAATTAATTTCCATTTTGCTCTGGTCTTCTTTTGAAAGTTTTTTGAACATTATTTCATTATTGTAACTTTCATTTTTGAGGTCTTGGTCGAACTCTAAAACTTTAGGGTTTACCTTGAGAGAGTCTTTGTTGATACCTAGTAATTTGATGCCTGAGATGCTTCTTACTCTAGAAAGGGCTACATACCCCATACCATAAGTAAAAGTCGTTCTAAGGTCAATTTCAGCATGATCTAGGGACATTCCTTGGCTCTTGTGGATAGTTATAGCCCATGCTAAGCGTAATGGAATCTGGGTTATAGAAGCTTTTATTTTACCATCTTCTTCTATGGCCCAAAGCTCTGGAGAGACAGTCTGAGTCACCCCATTATAGAACATGACGACAGGGTTGCCCGTCTCTGTATCGAAATGGATAACTTTTCCTCTTGATCCATTCACATACCCTTTGTCGAAATTATTCTTGATGCTCATGACCTCAGCCCCTATTTTCAGATAGAGGTTCTCGTAAGCAATACAACTTTTCTTTAGTATTTCTATTAAATTATCTTTACCAGTGGAAGTCATTTGATAGACTTTTGTTTCTTCATCTATCTTACCTAGCTCGATGTTGTTCTCATTATCTACATTTATATTATGAGTATAGAGCTTCGTAGGTTTTACATTTTTTAATTCGGCATTGATTCTTTTCTCTAGCTGTTCGTATTGTAATTCTTCTATGCTATTACTTCTTATTGTATTTAAAATATTTATTAGGACTTCATCTTCTTGTCTGTGTTGTTCACTTATGTAACAGATGGCAGGGTTTAGTATTTGCCAAGCATCACTCTCGTAAACCATTGATACTCCTTGGCCTGTTTTCTCTACTGGAGGTAGCTGGAAGAAGTCACCAGATAGGATGACTTGAAGACCGCCAAAAGGGTCATTACTTCTCTTAAATCTTCTACAAACTTTCTCTATCATATCGAGCTGGTACCCGTGAAGCATTGAGACTTCATCGATAATAAGAACTCTCGCTTTCTCAAATCTTTTCCAGAGATACTTCTTATCTTCTAGATCACTCAAATCTCTTTCATCCATTCTGTTCTTAATACCAATACCAGACCAGCTGTGAATAGTCATGCCATTCATGTGAGTTGCAGCTATGCCTGTGGATGCTGTAACAGCCACAGGGATATCGTGTTCTTGTAAGTAAGATATGTATTTATTGAGTAGGTATGTTTTACCAGCTCCAGCACTTCCTGTCAGATAAATATTCACACCAGTTTTCATTATTTTAAGCGCTTGTTCTTGAGTCATTGATGTTTTATTATATCATTTATTTAGGATATAGACCTCTTTGTGTTTTAAGAGTTTTAGTGTGATAAATTATATAAAATTAATATTTGCGGATGACTGCTTTCACTACTGCTGTTATATTCAAATACATGGTTGGATAAATTGGCTTGAAATCTTTGTTGGCTGGTTCGAGCCAAACTTTGTCCCCTTTTTTTCTGAAATATTTCATAGTGAATTCTCCATCAACATCAGCGATGACTATCTGTCCGTCTTTGGCTGTATTTGTCTTCTCTACTAAGACCATGTCTCCATTTGCGATATGAGCATCGATCATGGAGTCCCCATCGACAGTTAGCATGTATGAATTTTCTTTCTTTGGTAATAAATAATCATCTATGTTGATAGTATCTGTAAGCTCTTCGGCGACATCGGCAGGAAAACCAGCTTTAACAGAACCAAGCATGGGTATGGAGTGGAAAGAATCATCGGCAATAAGACGACCCAAATGATCTTTAATAGCGATACCTTCCTCGATGAATTTATCTACAAGCCTAGCTACTGCATTTTTGGATTTGAAATCGAAGAGTTGCATCATCTCTGTATATGTAGGCATACGCTTCTCTCTTTTGTGAAATGCAATTAATTTGTTTTTATAGTCATTATACATGAGTTTATTATATTAGAGATTTGCAAATATGGGAAACCTGTTCAGAGAATTTAGGAATTTGCCGATGGCATTGTTGCGGTTGTGCTGGCGGATTTTGTGAAGGAGTTGCTTGTGCTCAAGGGCTTCTCTTCGGTAGTCTTTGCCTTGGATAATTTTCATATCGATGATTTTGTTCACTCGGTGAAGCTCTATCTCTATTAATCTTAGGTATTGTTGTTTGCTCATATTTTGTATTTATATTATTAATAATAATTAACTATATATAGTATATGTGAACGAGCGTTCACAGTCAAGTAAAAATTGTGGATAACTTTCATATTATTTAAATAATTGACTAATTCGATAGAAAGTATTATAAATATATTAAAATAATCTTTAAAATAAAAACAAAAATAAATTATATAAATTATGGCAGATTTTGTTATTTTTATACTAGTACTGATAGTCAGTATGGTATTATTTTTCTGGAAGAAGATTCTTAATCTCTTCCTGTATTACTTTGTCCCTCGTGAGTTAATTATTGAGGGGATTGTGGATAATATCGCAATCATCTCGACTAGAAGGCCGGTGGTAGTAGCCCCGTTCTTCGTGAGTTCTTGGTTTGTGATGACTGAAGAATACTTCATTACAGTTATTTCTGATCGTGGATCACTTGTGGTTCGAATAAAAAATAAAGAACTTCTAGGTGACCTCAAAAAAGGAAGTAGATTCCTCTATTGTTGTCGGAAGTATTCTAAAGATGAATGCTTCACAGCTTATAAAAAGATTTTACATCTGAAACATTAAACTGTAAATAAATTTATTGATTTTTAAAAATCCCCATTAGAATTATCTAATGGGGATTTTCTAGTGAGATTTACTTCTTAGCTTTTTTAGGTTTCTTCACTTCCTTTTTGTGACTTACTCCTTTTGCCATAAATTAATTATTTTATTAATAATAAAATTCATTATAACATTTTTTTAAAATATAAAAATCTTTTTTGTATTTTGTTTTTAAATTAAAATTTAAAAATTAATATAATTTGACAATATGGTGTTTATGTAATATTATAATAATGAATTAAACAATCTTTTAAAGAAAATAAATAATAAAAACTATGAAAGCGGTACTTTTTTTATTTTTAGCACTTTTTCTAGCTCTTAATCTTAAGGGTCAAGAAGATAATGGAAACCAATGGAAGATTAACTATTATGGTTTTCAAAATGGATTCTCCTCAGTAAGATTTTATGTTGATGGTGGTTACTCGTTTAGGCAATCCCCTTTTGGTGTCTTTGGTTTTGTAGAATATGCTAAAGAGTTTGTTCCAGAATCGTGGTTCGATTTAGGTTATCCTAAGCAAATTGAGTCTTATGGGCTGAATGCCTGCGGAGGTTTTACATTTAAAAAAGAAGGTTCAAAGGTATTTGTCGGAATAAATGTTGGTGGTCAGAAAGGTTACTGCCAACCTATTGTCGGCATTTTTTATAAAAAAGAAAAATTAGATATTGAAGCTATGGGTTCAATATCTATAAAAAATCGTTTTATAAAGAACGAAGAATTCGACCCAGACAGTTGGTATCTTCTAAGATTGAATTACGATATTAATAATTATTTTGGGATAGGTGTTGTTTCTGAGAGATTTTATCTTACGGGAATAGAACTAGACTATATGATTTCCAAAAGGTTTAGCTTCACTGCTTCTTTAGGTAAAAATATTGAATTTGATCAAAATGTTTTTTCTATTGGATTGAAAGTCTTAGACTTTTAATTTACAAAAACCCTATCATAAATTTATGATAGGGTTTTTTTATTTTGTGCGTGTGCTGGACCATGAGTACATTTATCTCGACTTACAGTCGCAGGTACTTTTCAATCTTCGATAATGAAAAGTCTTCCGATTCTAAGACAAAAGTAAAGTAGTTTACTTTCTCACACGCAAAATAAAAAACCCCTTTGAGGGGGTTTTTATAAATGTGCGTGTGCTTGGAATCGGACCAAGGACCTCTGTCTTATCAGGACAGCGTTCTACCACTGAACTACACACGCATAATTATTAAAATAATAACCCGTTTATTGTATCAAAAAAACCTTATTTTAGCAACCAAAAATCCCCTACTCTTTTGGAATGGGGGATTTTTGGTTAGAAAAATTTAATTATCTATTTGATCTGAAACCACCTGTTTGTGGGCGAGGTTCCATAGGACGAGCTTCGTTAACTGTAAGAGTACGTCCTTCGTATTCTTTACCGTCAAACATTGAGATAGCATTCATTGCATCGTCATCGTTTTCGAATTCTACAAATCCGAAACCTTTTGAACGACCAGTCATTTTATCCATGATAATAGTTGCTGAAGAAACTGTTCCTGCAGCACTGAAATGAGCACTTAACTCATCATTAGTAGTCTTGTAAGGAAGACCACCAACATATAACTTTTTTGCCATATATGACAATGTATTCTCATAGAGATACTTTCATATCACCTACTTGAAAAAAACTAATTTATAAATGTAATCGCGAAGCTGATTTCATTTACAGACCTCAATGTTTTGACACAACGAAGAATGAAACTAATACCAAAACGTTAGCAAACTACTATCTAAAAGTATAACATACTACCCAAAATATAGCAATTTAATTAATCTATTTTTATTCTTCCCCAGATAGTAGCCTTGCTACTATCTGGGGAAATCATAAAAATAACATACTTTCTCTATCAAGGTTGTTTTTATTTTGATTATTCTTCGTCGTCTGCTTCTCCTACTACTCCTAGAGAAAGTGCATCTATTATTTTAGTTATATTACCATCCATAATTCCAGGAATATTAGACCAAGATTGTTTGATACGATGGTCGGTGACACGATCTTGAGGAAAGTTGTATGTACGGATTTTTTCACTTCTGTCTGCTGTACCGATTTGGTTTTTTCTTTCACCGGAATATTTCTTGGCTTCCTCTTCTTCTTTTAGAAGTTGAAGTTTGGACATAAGAATTTCCATAGCTTTCTCACGGTTAGCAAGCTGTTTTCTCTCTGTAGTGCATCGTACATCGATACCTGTTGGCTTATGGATAAGTCTGACTGCTGTTTCAACTTTGTTCACATTCTGACCACCAGCACCACCTGAGCGAGAGTATTCCATCTCTATATCTCCTGGGTTTATTATTACGGTAGTTTTTTTTCTTATTGGAAGGATTGCGACAGAGGCTGTGGATGTATGAATTCTGCCATTTTTCTCGGTACTTGGGACTCTTTGTACGCGATGAACTCCAGTCTCATAGCGAAGAAGCTTGTAAACATCTTTTCCTTTTACCTCGAAAGATGCTTCTTTGTACCCTCCTACTTCATTACTTGAATCATCAAGAATTTTCCAGCTCCATTTTTTATCTTCAGCAAATCTTTCATACATATGAGCAAGTTGCCATGCGAAAAGTGAAGCTTCATCTCCTCCAGCTCCAGCTCTTACTTCTAAGACTATTTCATTTGGGAATTCTTCCTCTTCTTTTTCGCTTTTTATCATTTCCTCTATCTGTCTCTCTATCGCATCTTTTTGGAATTTGATATTTTGAATTTCTTCTTCTGCAAGTTCTTTTAGACTTTCATCTTCTCCTACCATTTCATTTACCTTTTTTTCTTCATTTAAAAGTCGTTCGTATTCATTTGCGAAATAGCTTGTATTGTGATTCTTTTTTAATTCTTCTAAGTTTTCTATCATAATATTATTATACCATAGTAATGGAAGGAAAATTTCCTAACACAAAACCTCCTCCTTGGAAGGAAGAGGTTTTTAAAATTTATTTTTTAGCTTTTGTTTTTGCAACAGCAACGCGCTTTTTAAAGCGATCTACACGTCCAGCTGTGTCTAGAACTTTATCGTTCCCAGTGTAAAATGGATGACATTGGCTACAGATTTCTACTTCTATCTTATCCATAGTAGAACCAACAGGGAAAGTCGCTCCACAAGCACATGTGACTGCTGATTTATTGTTGTATTTTGGGTGTATATCTTTTTTCATATGTTTTGTGATATTATCATATTTTTATTAATCTTGCAATGGGTCAATCATGTTCTTTTGGATGTTTACGGCCTTTGCCCACACACTATCTCCATAAGTTGTATTCCCTTTTACTAAACCACAAGAGCTTCCGGAATAGTATTTACAAGCAGCATTTCTTTCAGCTGTGTATGTTTGAGCTCCTGCTCCTAAGTCTGTGAGGTATATAGCTGAAGCCATAAAAGCGTCTCTAGGATACCAAGGGTCAGGTGTCTTTATCCCAAGAAGTGTGGCTACTCTACCTTTTATCATATTCCAAGTGGAAGGTATGAACTGGGATGGTCCCATCGCTCCACCATAACCAAAACCACCAATAGGACAAGAAACTTGTGTTTTGTAAGGATCTCTACCTAGTGCTGTTGTAATGCTAATAAATGGCTGTACATCTCTTGTAGGCTTCATGACGTTTGATACAGCCTTACCACTTTTGATCCCGATACCTGCACCTGTTGTTGCATCTGTAAGATAACAAGAACCGACATTTGCACCAAGATTACTCTCTTGAGTAAGTATTGCTAGTAGGAAGGCTGGACGAATACCTGTTTTCTTTGAAGCTAAGTTTGCGTATTCTAAAGCTTTAGAGAATGGGATAGCTGCGGTGTCACGAAGATTAAATAATGCTGCAAGTATCTCTGATCTTCTTTTTGCTTTATCTGCAAGAACTTTTTGATATTCAGATTCTTTACCTTTACTTATAGAGAGAAGCTTTTTCTTTTCGGCTTCACTTAGCTCTACTTTCTGTTTGGCATTTTCAATTTCCATTTTTGCATCAGTTTCAGCATTTTTCTTTTGTTCTAGAGTTTTCCTTTCTGTCTCTGTATTTCTTTTGACACCCCTTATGCTATCTACGGAATCTTGTATTCCTTCTTTAATAGAAGCAAATGTGTCTATGTCTCCATAAATATCAGAAATTGAATATTTGGATAAAATCAAACCAATTAAAGATTGGTTGTCTATTTCTCTTTCTTTCCGTATTAGTTGAGCTAATGATTCTTTCTCGTTTTCTATTTTGGAAGAAAGGGTTTGGATTTTCTTATTTTTTTCGTTTATTTCCCCTCCTAATTTTTGGATAACTAGATTTTTGGCTTTAATATCTAGCTTAGATTTTTGAATTTGAGACGTCAAAACAGCTATATCTCTAGATATAGAAGTCGATTGGCCTTTTTGGGATTCTAATTCTTTTTGTTTTGCTGCTATTTCTTTTTCTAGTGTGGCTAATTCTGCTTGTAGTCTGGCTTTATCTGCTTGGGCATTCTCTAAGAGTTGGTCTGCTTGGACGGGTAGGTTTGTAAAAAGTATTCCGCTTATAATTATTATTGCTATAAAAAACAAAGAAAAAAACTTGGTATTTCGATACATGATTCTATTATAGCAACAAAAGAGAAGCATAACAAATAAATAATAATTTAATTTGTTAATGTTCGAGAGCTGTTGCTATATAGCAATCTATGTATTATACATAAAAATTCTCCCGCCAGTATTTAAATATTGGCGGGAGAATTTTTATATTTTATAATATTATTTTGATTCTTCAGAAGACTCTTCTTTCTTTCCTTTCTTTTCTACTTCAATAGAAGATAAATCTACTGGAGTTGAATCTTCGGATTCTTCTTTAACTTCTGTGACAAGTGCTACTACTTCTTCACTATCAGTTATAACAGAAACTCCTTTTGGAAGAACAATATCTTTTACATGAATCTGATCTTCAAGAGTAACAAGACTTGATACATCTACTGTCAGTACATGAGGAATATCTTTTGGAAGTGCCTCAATATCTATCTCGTGAAGTGCTTTTACTAGAACTCCTAGTGAGTTTTTCTCAGCTGGGGCGATTCCTGTAAATTCAAGAGGTACAGTAACTTCAATAGCTTTGTTCATATCGATAGCTAAGAAATCAACATGGATAGGAAAACCCTTAATAGGATCTACTTGAACATCATGGATTAGGACATCGACATTTTTATCGTCTGTTATTTCAAGCACAATAGCACTTGTCTCACCAGCGGTCTTTAATAATTTAGTGAAGAGAGTGCTCGGTACGGAAATCAAAGTGTTTTCCACGCGAGCGCCATAGACAACAGCCGGGATCATACCGTTAGATCGTATGATTGCAAGCTTATCTGTCTTACTTCGCTTTGTTGCGGTTAATTTATTCATGGAAAAAATATTAACATTAAATTGGGTTTTTTGCAAATATATATTCTTGACATATATTATCATTTGTGATATTTTATAAACGAATATGATGTTTAACTAAAAATAGAATATATGCATGTACTTGTAATTTTAATTTTGGGGATTATAACGATAATTTCCATTGTTCTCTTTCTCACGAGAGAGAAAAAGAAAAAGATTAAGGGTGATAAAGAGGATGAGTGTGTTCCTTCTAGCGATTTTTTAAACTCATCAAATGTTTATCTAAAAGATGAAGAAGTATAAATTATTTTTTTATAAACTATAACAATACAATTATGATGTACTTTATTTTATCTGTTGTTACTCTACTTTGTTTCTTTTGGGGTTTAAATAACAAGAAACTTTTAAATGAAGAAAAAGTCAAAGTAAAAATTTTAGCGGAAAAGATTTATCCGTTAGAAAAGGATAAAGAAGATTCCTGTGAGATTATTAATATTCTTTTGTCCACTCAAGAAGAGATGGCCACAGAGATTTATAAAAAGGAAGAAGATTTATCCCTTTTGAGAGACAAAAGTCTTGCGATTGGAAATGTTTTAGCACGAAAAGTGACTAGTCTTAATCTTGAAAATAAAGAAATCAAAGGAGATCTAAGAACTGCTCGCTTAGGATACTCTTCTGAAGGGTATTAAAAAATTTAAAAGGCTTACACTATATATAGTGTAAGCCTTTTTTTAGTCTAAATTGTTAAATAATTTTAATCTTTTTTCTACGATATTCTCTATCGCTTCTACTGTCGGTTTAAGTATTTTGTATGGAGCTATCTCCTCTTCATTTTCTTTTAAATATTTCTCAAGTGCTTCTTTGTAAGCTATTCTTATTTCTGTGTTGATGTGTATAATTGAAATTCCTGCTTTTATTGCTTCTCTGAAATCTTCATCTGATATTCCTGATCCTCCATGAAGAACTAATGGAACTCCACAGACTTCTCTTATCGCTTTTATTCTTTCTATGTCTATCTTAGGATTACCACCTTTTATCATCCCGTGAATGTTCCCTACAGATGCTGATAGTAGATCTACACCCGTCTGTTCTACAAAATTTTTGGCATCTTCTGGTGTAGTCATAGTTTTCTCACTAACTCCTTCTGGTATTTCATCTAGTATCTTAGAAGATTGACCGATGAAACCGATTTCCCCTTCTATTAAAACTTCTCTATTTATGTTCTTTGCATAATCAACACACTTTTTTGTTAAAATAATATTTTCTTTCATTGTTAACTTCGCCCCATCTATAATAGCCGAATCGAAACCAATATCTAAAACATCTTTTACTTTTTCAAAAGTATAATGATGGTCTGCATTTAAAAATATTGGATAGTTATCTTTTTCACGAATCCCCTTAATTATTTGATAGACTTCATTTTTGCCGATAAAATCTTCTTCTCCTTCTGAAACCCCAATAATTATTGGCACCTTAAGTTTCTTTGCTGCATTGTAAATACCGTGAATGGCTTCTATATTTGAGACATTAAAATGACCGATAGCTACTCTTTTCTCTTCCGCTTCTTTTATATATTCTCTTAAAGTTTTCATAAACATATTATAACATATAATATGATACAGAATACAATTAATCTTATTTGTCTTAAATAATGTAAAAATAAAGCTGAAATAAATATACTATATGTTATAATATTTACATGAGTAAAAGAATAAAATTTTTAGCTATTGGAGATTTGGCGACAGATGCTTTTATTAAAATAAAAGATGCAGAAGTTAAGTGCGATTTACATGGTGAAAATTGCAAACTCTGTCTTAATTTTGGTGATAAAATTCCTTATGAATCAGTCCAAGTTTGTAGTGCGACTGGTAATGCCTCGAATATTGCTGTAGCTGTGAAAAGATTAGGTTTGGATTCTTCACTAGTCTCTTATACTGGAGGAGATAATATCGGTATAGATAATTTAAAATATCTTAAGAGGCAGAAAGTAAATGTTTCCAATGTAAAAATAATTAAAAACCTTCAATCAAATTATCATTATATTATTTGGTATAAAGCAGAAAGAACTATTCTTACCAAGCATACAGAATTCCCCTATTCTTTCCCTAAAAATTTTAAAAATATTGATTTTCTATATCTTACCTCACTCGCAGAAAACTCTCTGGGATATCACGATGAGATCGTAGGTTATCTAAAGTCAAATCCTAATACTTTTCTAATCTTTCAGCCTGGGACTTTTCAAATTAAATTTGGTTACGAAAGATTGAAAGATATTTATCAGAGGTCTAATATATTTTTGTGTAATCACGAAGAATCAAAAAGAATTCTTCAAAAAGAAGAAGAGAATAATATACCTGATTTACTTAAAGGTGTTTACAGCCTCGGACCTAAAATTGTAGTTATTACCGATGGTATTAATGGTGCTTATGCCTATGATGGGAAAGATACGTGGTTTGTGGAAGCGTATCCACATACCCCTCTTGAAAGTACTGGTGCTGGGGATGCTTTTTCTGGGGCTTTTACTACCGCTTTAATTTTAAATAAAAAAATTGACGAAGCTTTGGTTTGGGGTTCTGTAAATGCTATGTCTGTAACATCTCAAGTTGGTCCACAAAAAGGGCTT
>Ga0209373_10004230_pt1 | contig 12536 bp, 10 predicted proteins | sample Higcelweek5metaG_FD_187173 | JGI IMG/M metagenome (GOLD analysis project Ga0209373, IMG submission 187173) | Freshwater pond sediment microbial communities from the University of Edinburgh, under environmental carbon perturbations - High... | ecosystem: Environmental > Aquatic > Freshwater >... | reverse complement strand
TTCTTGGCGCCGTCGCCCATAAACTCCTACGCATCCTCATCGGCCTGCTCCGTCACCACCACGACTTCGATCCCAACTGGCATTCCCTACACCACGCTTGATTAAGATCGGATCTCCAGGGTCCACCGCAGAATCAATCTCTTGACAGATGATCGTAACAGGGACGCTTTCTACAAAGACGCATGCGTACAATCTTTGCCTATCTAGACCCCGGCGCCGGGTCGATTCTCCTCCAAGCTGTTGTCGCCGGTGTGCTTGGCGGCCTCTTTGCGATAAAGCTCTTCTGGAAGCGCATTGTGGGCTTCTTCCGGGGCGGGCAGAAGGAGGAGTCCGATACCGAATCCACTCCCGAGTCTAAGGAGTAGTCTCCTGCCCGGTTGAACGCGCAATGCGACGGAGTGTTGCACGATCACCAAAACGAGCAGGCCCCGAGCGGCTTAGTTTTCTCCCATGACAGACATCGTGTCGCAGCCTGCGTCCTTTCGCGATCCGGACGGGCATATCTTCAGCGAAGGCGGGGTTTTCTACCGTCAAGTCAACCCGAGCTACCGGGCCACCTACGACCGCTTGGTGCAGTCGGGGCTGTTCGCAAAGCTGTGGGCGGAAGGGCTGTTGCTCGAGCACGAGGAGGTCGATCCGAAGCCCGGGTCTGGCGCGTACCGTGTACTGCGCCCTCGGCAGTTGGCGACGATCACGTATCCCTACGAGTGGTGCTTCAGCCAGCTGAAGGATGCGGCGCTGTTGACGCTGCGCATCCAGCGCTTGTCGATCGCGGCCGGATTCTCCCTCAAGGATGCCTCGGCCTACAACATCCAGATGCACGAGGGGCGTCCGGTGTTCATCGACACCCTTTCCTTTGAGCCCTTGGCCGAGGGAAAACCGTGGGCGGCCTACCGGCAGTTCTGCCAGCACTTCCTCGCGCCGTTGGCGTTGATGGCGAAGATCGATGCCCGACTTTCCCTGCTCTTTCGCGAGTTCATCGACGGTGTGCCTCTGGATCTTGCCAGCCGGTTGCTGCCCACCCGCACGCGACTGAATCTCGGGCTGTTGTTGCATGTGCACCTGCATGCCAAGGCGCAACGGCGTTTCGTGAATCGGGAGAAGAAGGTCGCTGCCAAGCCGATTTCGAAGCAGGGATTGCTGGGGATCCTCTCGAACCTCGAGTCGACGGTCCGCGGTCTGGAGTGGAAGCCGTCCGGCACGGAGTGGGGCGACTACTACGGCATCACCAATTATGCCGCGGAGGCTCGCGACGACAAGGTTCAGGCCGTCGACGCTTTCATCGCGGAGAGCGGGGCAACGTCGGTATGGGACTTGGGTGCCAACGACGGCACCTATAGCCGTCTTGCGGTTGCGCGTGGCTTGCCGACGGTTGCTTGGGATATCGACCCGGTGGCCGTGGAGAAGGACTATCGCCGGATGCGGGTCGAGAAGACCAAGCTCTTGGTTCCCGCCCTTGTCGATCTCACCAACCCATCGCCGGCTATTGGCTGGAATCTAGAGGAAAGGATGAGCCTCTTGGATCGACCTCGTCCGGATCTGGCATTGGCGCTAGCCCTGATTCATCATCTGGCTATTGGCAACAATGTGCCGTTGGAACGATGCGCGGCTTTCTTTGCGCGGATCGCACCCCAACTCATTATCGAGTGGGTACCCAAGGAGGACTCCAAAGTCCAAGAGTTGTTGCAGAATCGGGAGGATGTCTTCGCCGATTACGCTACAGGTAATTTCGAAGAGGCGTTTGGCCGCTATTTCAGTATCATGGGATGCAGCGGGATCCGTGGCTCGACACGCTCTCTGTTTCGTATGGTCAGGCGTTGATATCTAGGCTAGCACTTATCATGTCGAAAACGGAAAAAACGTCCCGGATCAACCGATTGGTGGCGGCAGTTTTGTTGCCGGGGACCTTCTTTGTTGTTCTACCGCTAGTGGTCTATCTAACAAATCTTCAGAGTGTCAGCATCTCGAAGTATGCGATTCTCGGGGTGGGGGGGGCGGCGACCTTGGTTGTGGCGATCTTTTTGTGGCTGTTGCTTTCGTTGCGCATGGTTGGCTGCTGGGCACTCTTGGTGGCGGAATCGTTCGCGCTGGCGATTCTGATGGGGATTCTGTTTCCGAATAGGACCGGCGAGGCCGCTGGTTTCCAGACCGATCTGGCCGCTGTAGGGAACTGGATGCCGCTCACAAAACTCGGAATTGTTTTTATTGTATTACTTGTCCTTGGGTTTTGGCATCGGATCCAGATGCACGTCGCGTGCACCTGGATCTTGCTCTGTCTCTGTGCACTTGTGTGCTTCTCGGTACTCGGATTCGATTCGAATGCGGACCGAGCTAGGCGTGGCGCACATGTGGAGGCTCTCGAACCCTTTCAGCTTGGGCGGAAAAGGAATATCATTGTTTTGGTCCTTGATGGTTTTACTGGATATCGAATGCTTGAAATTTGCAAGGAGCGGCCTGACCTTGAGGGGCGCTTAGCTGGATTTGAGGTGTATCCCCACGCTATTGCCTCTGCGCATAATACCCCTGCTGGGAATAGTGCAATCTTGACCGGCACACTCAAGTACGCGATCAATATCGACGATTTGGGGGCAAGGAATGCAGCATCTGTTGAGGATTCGTTTTTGATTGATGCGAAGAATCTGGGATGGGGCGTTACCTATATTAGTAAGTTTGATGGTAAGGTGGGCGGTCTTGCGCCTTTAGGCGAGAGTGCTTTGGCTACGATACGACCTCTGAGTATTCGTGAGTTTGGTGTAGAGTATGCATCATTTCTTGATGTGTCGGCATATCGCATTCTTCCTCGGTTTTGTGGGCGAGCTGGAAGTGATTTGGTTAGTTGCTTCATTTCGGCATTAATGCCGAATTCTAGCCCGCAAACGGCTGCGTTGAGTCCACAACAAAAGCAGCCAATTGAGGGAAAAATGGCATATGAGCGTTTTGTCGATAACCTATCAGTGGGTAATAGTGATTATCGTCTTGTATACTACCTAAGTGAAATTTCTCACCCGCCGTGGAGTTTTACTGAGAGTGGCGAGGTTCGAGAGGACGCGGGGTGGGAGAGCTCCTCTCGATATTCTGCTTGGGCCGTAGTGGCACTCACCGATAAGCTTAAGAAGCTTGGAGTGTGGGATGACACTATGGTCATTGTAACTGCGGATCATGGGTGTGTACCGTTGGTCGATCCAAAGATGGGCCTTCATTTACCTTATGGCAGCAGCATGCCTCCTGAGTATAATCCGTTGATAATGGTGAGGCGGTTTGGCAGCAATAAACCTCTTCGTGTTTCTGATATGCCGGCATGGATCGGTGATGTCGCGGCGACGGTTCGTGATGCTTTAGGGGTCGGCCCGACGATAGATCCCATGTATACAACCAGATCACTCCTCGGTTCCGAGGACGGGAACCGTCGCCTGAAGTTGCCGGTTTTTTTCCGCCCGGAAACCGATGGCTACCATGGACCGTTGAAGAAATGGATTCGCCTAGAAGTTGAGGGACAGTTCGAAGACTTTGTGCTCGCGACTTCGCCGGACGTGAACCAAATGCTGGCCAAGGGCGGCCGTATCGTCTTGCGAGCAGGTGTTGATCGCTATTCGACTGATCTAGTGGCAAACGGCTGGCTTGCGGGAAGTGAAACCCAATACCATGCTTTGATCGAGGTGAGCGGGCGTACGGCAGGCGTTGTGGCGAACGAGGGGGTGGTTGTGCTCACCAATGAGAATGGTCGCTTTTCGATAAGGCAGTTTTCGAATCCTGCTGAGGCGCTCATGCACATCAATCAGCTCACGAAAGAAACCGCGATTTTTGCTGCGGGAGTGCAGGTGCCCCGATCCGTAATGGAAGCCGCCTGGGACCAGGCGCGATTCGGGGAAATTAGTGACAATGGAAAAACGCTGAATTTCCTGATCACCTGCAACGGCAAGGGCTCAGGATATCAAGGCGCAGCAGTTTCCGCTGACGATTGCATTCGCGCGGTTGCGCTTGAGCGATAGGGACACGGTGACTATCGCTATTATCCTATATTCCAGCCTGGCATGATGACTTACAAGAAAACGCGCGGTTGTGTGCGACAAGTTATAGTAGACTCAACTAGGTCACGACTGATTCAGCGGACTAGGTAAGCGTTCGAAAACGAAGAGGTTGTTTAGGCCAAGTTGGAAACGAGTTTTTTTCACGAGACGGAAATAGGGAGGGGCGAACAGCTTTTCGGTCTGAGTAGGATCGAAGCCATAATGCTCCTCAAGCGACATGCCATCGATCGCGTGTGCCCAGTGGAGCATGGCCAAGATGCGATCCACGCAGGGAGTCGGAATGGTGATGATCACTCGTCCTCCTTCCCGGAGGCAATCGAAGCATCCCTGCACCAAGTCTGCCTGCTGAGCGATCGGAATATGCTCAAGCACTGCCATCATCGTGATTGCATCCCACCCACTGTTCGGTGGCCGGGTGGAGGGGAAGAAGCCGGGGGTGATCGTGTATCGATCACGGGTGAGCGTGGACTGCCGAAGCGGCTCGATGCCGAACCCCTCCGTCAAGCGCGAGCCCAAGTGCTCGAACAGCTCTCCATGAAAGGCGCCGATGTCGATTAGGCGCGTTGCCGGGCCGAGATGGGTGGCGGCTTGCCTGATACGCCAACGTTGCAAAATCCTGTCCAATAGTTTCATCGAAGGAGGAGATAGACGATGGTTTAGCGATAACGTTTGATCACATGTACGCCCAGCATGCCCATCGCGAGGGACACCAGCATCGCGATGAGATGTACCAGACCGACGAGGACGTTTGCGAAATAGATGTTGTGGAAATCCGCGAAACTCCAGATTGCAAATGCTCCGCCGACCAGCACCATCACGAGGAGCATAAGGATCAGGAGCAGGAAGAACAGTCTGCCCTCGTCCATCTGGATGATGGATGCCGCGATACCTTTCGGACGTTCGCTGCTGTTGACGTAGCACATCGCCCCGAAATGGAAGGTCTGAGTCCCCATGATTCCAAGCAGCAGCAGCAGAATCTGGGTGTGGAGCCCAAAGATGGTCGCCCGGCCTATCTCGATTTGGCCGAGAAAAACGGCAGCCGTCTGGAGAATGAGGGAGAGACTGGCGCCTAGTAGACCGAGGAACTCGAAGAGCTGTGGCTTCTCGGACAAGATGAACAGGAGGTGACGCATTCCGTCGCGCCAAGTCTTGAGATGTGGAATCCGCCCGGCTTGATCTGCGTGCAATCCCGAGGGAATCTCTACCAAAACAGCGCGGTGTTTCAGCGCCTTGATGAGAAGCTCCGAGGCGAACTCCATTCCGGTCGAACGGATCTGCCATTGTTCGAATGCATGCTTACGGACACAGCGGAATCCCGAGTTGCAGTCAGTGAGATGTCCTCCGAATAGCCGATTGATCAGCGCGGTGAGCACCGGAGTGCCGAGATATCGATGGAGCAGTGGCATGGCTCCGGTGTCGATCGCTCCACTCATCCGGGATGCGATCGCCATGTCGGCCTTGGCGTTGCGGGCGGCCCGGTAGAGATCGATCGTGTGCTCGTAGCAATAGGTGGCGTCGGCATCGGCGAAGATCACATACTCTCCGTTGGCGGCGGCGATGCCCCCGAGCAGTGCTGCGCCATAGCCTTTCCGCGAGACATGGACGATACGCGCCCCCTCCTGCTCGGCGATGGTGCACGATGCGTCGTTGCTGCCGTTGTCGGCGACGACGATCTCGTAGTTTATAGACGAATCGGCTTCCAGCGATAGGCGCACATTGCGGATGCAATGTGCGAGCGTCCGTTCCTCGTTGAGGCAGGGGAAAACGAAACTCAGGTGCATAGAGGGGCCATCGAATGGGGTGGTGCGTGGTGTCCGATTACTGGGTGCTTCCGTGGAACGCGAGGATGTCGGCGTGCTTGACCCCGGTCAGGGTTCGGACGATGGCCGCGAATGCGGGGCCGTCGAGCAGGTGGCCGGAAGCGGCCAGCGCCAGATTGTATCCGCGTGAGCGCAGCCATTGTTCGAGTGCCTCCGGGCTGGCACCGGCGCGGCGCAGTCCATTTGGCCAGATCTCCAGGTGCAAAGATGCTTGTGGATTTGCGCGTAGAAGATCTCCCATGCCAGTGAGCACCTCCAGTTCCCAGCCTTGAACATCGATCTTGATGAGATCTGGGCGCACATCCACGAGCACCGTGTCGCCGGTGGCGATTTCGACCGGTACCTCGTGGCGACAGAAACGGCCATCCTCACCTCCCAGCGTATTGTCGCCGGAGTTGAGGGCGAAACGGTGGAGCGTTCGCCGCGCACTTTGTGCTCCAAGGGCCAAATTGTAGACGATGATGTTACTCTGGGCGTTGCGAGTGCAGTTCTCCCGAATGAGCGAACAGAGTTCAGGATCGGGTTCGAACGCGAAAATCCGGCCGGTGGGGCCGACAAGGCGGGCGAGCAGCAGCGTATAGAGACCCAGATTCGCCCCGACATCAACGACAGTCATGCCTGGGTGTACATGACGGCGCAGGACCACGCCTTCCTCGCGTCCCATCAACCCGAGTTGATGGAGGCGCAGATAGAACCAACGATCAAAGGTCATGGAGCGAAAGCGCATGCCCCAGACGCGACATTCCGAGCGCCAGAGGCGGAGCCTGTTGAAGCTCGCGATGAGCCTCTCTATGGTATGGATCACTACGCTCATTGGGCCGAAGGGTGAAGTAGGGCATTACGACTCGCGCCGGCACGAATTGAGGCTCGCAGGCGTGCAGGGTCCGAAGGGATGATCTGTCGTGTATTCGCGTCGTAGAAGATGTAGTCGTTCGCTGCGAGCGAGCGGACCATATCGTCGAACACCCAGGCGTCCGCGTAGATAAACGGGGCCAGTTCGATGAGGATTAGCGGACGAAAGCGTCGGAGTGTCTCACGGCACCCTTCGAGGACTGTTGGCTCGTGTCCGTCCACGTCGATCTTGATGAAGTCCAAACGATCCAGTCTGGTTCGGCGGATGTACTCATCCGTGGTCAACGACTCGGCGTGAGAGATGGACTTACGCTGCCCGAGATGCCCGGCATCCACCTCTCGCTCCACCGAATCGACGGGCCAGCTTGAGCAGACCTCAGCAGGTATCGGCTCTTGCTGCTTTCCGACTAGGAATGCTTGGTTGACCGTCACCCTTGGACCAAGCGTTGGATTCAGGGCGAGGTTTGCGCGGAGTTTTGCGCAGGCGAAATCAGTGGGTTCGAATGCATGTACATGCCCGGACGCACCTACCAATTTGGCAAAATGGAGGGTGTGGGCTCCGACATTTGCGCCGATGTCGAAGACAACCGCTCCGGGTTTGAGCTTCGAGCGATAAGCGGCGAGCGTCTTGGCCTCATACGCACCAAGAAGATAGATGGCCAGATCGATTCCTTCATCAAGGTCTAGATTCCACTCGATGCCACGTCGATGGCAGACAGTTTTCATGCTTAGGCCGCCCGCACGCCGGATAATGCGTAGGGTTCGGTTTAACATTCGTGCGATGGCGATCTTTTGTTTGACGGAGAGCATCGTAGATAATGTGAGGGCTAAACGAATCTGAGCTTGCGAGCTGCAAAGATGACCATACGCAGGAGCAACCAGCCGTGCTTCCATCGTTGGATGTTGGTCGAGCCGTATGTGCGCTCGCAGTAGCGGATGGGAATGTCGACGATCTTGAGGTTGAGCTTGGCGGCGCCGAAGAGCAGGTCGAAATCGCCAAAGGGGTCGAAATCGCCGAAGTAGGCACGGTTGGCGGCGATGCGCAGGTAGTGTGCGCGGGTAAGCACCTTTGTTCCGCAGAGGGTATCCTTCACCGGCTGCGCGAGCAGCCAGCTGAACAACAGACCGAAGGTCTTGTTCGCGCAAAGATTCAGGAACTGCATGGCCTTTGCCTCCATTGGGTAGACGAGGCGACATCCGTTGGCGAACTCGGCCTGGCCGGAGGCGATGGCGTTGTAGTACTTTGGGAGTTCCTCAGGCGGCATGGTGAGATCGGCGTCGAGGATCATCAGAATATCGCCTTCAGCCACAGCAAAGCCGTCGCGGACGGCGTTGCCTTTGCCGCGGCCGGACTGCTGGATGATCTTGATGCGGCGCTCGGAGAAGGATTTCTGCACTCGCTGGATCTCGGCCCAAGTGTTGTCGGTGGAATTACCTTCGACGAAGATCAGTTCCGTCCATGCGCCCATATCGGGTGTGCGGCGAACCGCAGCCTCTATGTTGCCAGCCTCGTTGCGCGCTGGGATAACGACGGATACGCTTGGGAGTACAATGGGAACTCCGGCAATCTTGGGACGGGCTGTGGTGAAAACCGTAAGGCAGCACCATGGAAACATCGGAGCAAGCCAGCGATTGATAGGGAGTGAGAGGCCTCCTAGTCGGAGGGGACAGATGATTCGGTGTACCTCGTTCACGCTATCCCATCCCGAGAGGGCGAGTAGGTTTCGGAGGTCGGAGGTTGCGAGCCAGTTGCTCTGTGGGGTTGGCTGGCTGATTCCTACTGCTCGTCCGAGCGCCACAAGCGGGCGCCAGAGACTGGAGAAGATGTTGACGATAATCCTCGTGTCGGGGCGCGCCACCCGGTGCAGTTGTTGCAGCAACTGTTGCACATCGGCAGCATAATTAAGCGTCTCGGAGACGATGATGACATCGAATGTTTCCTCGAGATCAAGGTATTCGCCCGATTGGACCATGAATGTTCCATGTGGCACGCGAGCTTGGGCGTCTTCGATCTGTCGGGGTGAGAGATCGATGCCGGTCACGCGACGAGTCTTGAGCCGGGCTAGAAGTTCTCCTCCCCCGCAGCCGATCTCGAGGACAGTGCACTCATCCCCAAGCTGGAGATTGTAGTAGTGCGCGAGAATATCTCGATAATCGAGCGCTATGGGGGTTGGGCTGGATGCCTTGTCGAAAAAGCTTCGCGAAGATTCCAGATGCTGCTCGGTGATGATAGAAGGGCGGTTTGTCATCGGCCGTCGATGGATGTTGTTTTTGCGTCGGCATGGCTTGTGGCGGTACGGGCAAGCTCGACTCGGTGGATGCTCCAGATTCGGTCCGACCAAATCAAGGTTTTGGGCGTACTGCCTGGCACCGTGACTTCGGTGCGAGAGGCAGTGCTCAGAATCCTATTGGTGCCCGAATCGAGCGAGGCGAGATAGATCGATAGATCGCGCGATGCGACGGCTGTATTCCAGAAATTCTGTTCGGGGATACCTCGGTAGGGTGAGCGTGATTCGGCGTACTGGACATAGCAGGGGAACTGCACGTAGAACAGCGCATTCGGGTTTGAACGGCGGATTTTCTCCATCTCGGCATGCATTGCCGATGCGCGCTGGATTGGGGAACTCTCCGCGAAGGCGCTGAGCCGGAATGTCCGTTTGGGCCAGGACTTTGAACACTGCGCGAGCGAGAAGATCTCGATGTCGTTTTTGGCTAGGCGATTGTTGAAGGGGAATCCCCCCGGCCCGGGCTGGCGGAATATTCCGACGTAGGAAATGAAGGCGCTGGCGAGCAGACAGGTCGCCACGGCGGCCCGCCGCGAGTTGTGGCGGCATAGGATTGCGAGTACGAGCAGGGGCAACGCTGGGATGACAGGGAAATAGTAACGTCCATCGGAGATGCATAGGTACTGGATCGTGAAGCTTGCGCAGGCAAGAAACCCCACGTTTGCGAACGGAATTGCGGCCAGCGCTGCGCAGGCAGTCGCCGACGCCGAATTGCGGCGAAGTGCAAGAAAGGTGGCCAGAGCGAATACCAAGATGATCACAGACAGGACGAGCGCGCCCGCGATCATACTGGTGTTCCATGAAGGGGCGAACGGGTTGAGATTGTCGAGCTGCGGGATTCCGAGGCTGCTGACCGCAGTCGGGGCGCCGGAGAGCACCTCGCGGAGGCGTTTACAGACCCACTCGAATCCTAGGCTTACGTATTGATGCCCGGGGGCGGCGTGGCCAGTCGCTGCCCGCATGAAGACGAACAGTGGCAGAACCCCGAGTGCGCCGGACACGGCGACGTACACGAGCCCCCGCAGGGCCGCCCAGCCCATTGTTCGCCAAGCGAGGACGAAATGGATCAGTCCAGTGATCGCCAGAAATGCCGACGCGTATCGCAGCCCGACCGCTCCGGCAGCGAGGAACCCGGCGAGAATGAAATTGGCCGCTGATCGCTGCGGTGCGGACCAGCCAACTAGCAGGAGAATGATGAACCAAGGGGTTGCACACCACAGAAATGAATCCGTACCGCCATACCACGGTGTATATACCAATGGGACCAGCATCAGGATCGCGCAGACGGCTGCGATGCTACTGTGGCTCAGCTTCAGGGGCGAGGGGCAGGCACGACAAAATAGAAGCCCCCAGCCAAGCCAGCCAAAGAGCACAGTCGCGCCATCCAAGAGATGGATCACCGCCCCCAGTGCCAGCCCGCTCTTCAGCCCAAGGCCGACCAAAACCGAGAATAACGGAGGGAACCAAGTTAGTGTTACAGGGGTGAGCTCCTTGGCCAAGTCGGGTGACGGCTTAGCAAAAAAATCGGAGAGCAGCCGGCCTTCGTTCTGAAAATACATGGCGCTGTTCAGCTGAATCCCCATGTCATAGTTGATCTGAACAGGTTCGAGACTGCGCAGAACGATCACAACGGAGGCGGAGATGACGAGGCACAAGACGAACAGCTGCTTAGCCGTGATTTGCAGACGTGGCATGAGGCGGGATCAGGCGGATGGTTGTTGAGACAAAAGACACTTTCTGTCGGGTGTCACTGTTTTCGTTCGATCACGACGATTCGTGCGTTTTTCAGTACCGGCACGGATGCGGCACCGGCCTGACGGAGGCTTTCAGCCGATTGGGCTGGAATGCTCTCATAGAAAGTCCGGGGAAGGATGAGGTAACGCCAGTCGACAGTTTGCAGCTTCTCGCCCCGACGCTCGGAGATCGGCCAGCCAGGGGCAGTGTAAGTCGTTAGGTCCTTAGGCTGGATACTACGGACCAATGCAGAGACCTGGGGCGTCGAGGAATTCAGAGCTACGAAGCACCGCGAAAACTCGGCGGTTCCCGTGCGATAGCACCAGAGACGCAGTTGGCCTGGATTAATCGGCAACGCGTGCACTTGCTCGTCCAGCTGGCGATCTTCTGCCGCGAACTTTGAGAATGCTCGTACGTAGGCGAAAGCCTCTCGGAAGGTTCCCAGCGCGGGGACGGCAAGAAGCACGACTGCGGCGATGCGGACCGCTCGCGGAGCCTCCGCGATGGAACGTGCGATTAAGAGCGACATGGCCACAGCTGGTAACACGAAGAAATGGACGGAAAAATGTTTGAGAGCGGCTACCAGCGCGAGTGACATTCCCAACGTGAGCCAGATCTGCCAAAGTCCCACCGGGCCAAGTGGACGGCCATTACGGAGCTTGCGGAGAAGCGATATGGCCGTCGCTATGATGCAGATGGCCAGCAGCGCGCTAAAATACGGCAGTCCCTTGGTCAGATAGTTCAGACTGGCGGATAGGCCCGCCCAATCTATTATCCCCGCACTTCCGCGCCCTCGTCCGTTTGAGAACAGAAAAACGTCGAAATGCTGGTGTAGCATCCCAGCAAGACCTCCACTGCCAAGCCAGAGACGAGCGATTCCGAGAATCGCGATTCCAAACGCTAGGCTGTAGGCCAGCGCATATGTTAGCGCAGTACGGAACCGCCAGTATCCGAGAGCGAGCCCGAGCAGGGGGATCGTGGTGCCGGCAACAAAGAAGGCGATGTAGTTGAGCTTGATGCTGTATGCCACGGCACAGAACGCACCCAACCCGGCCGCACGGGCCCAGCTCTCGGGTTTTTCCAAGGAATAGAGGGCTGCTGTGGCGCAAAGCGTGATCGCTGGAACCGCGAAGAGCTCGTTAGTTAGCGAATAAAATGTTCCGTAGTAGGAGGGGAAGAAGCTGAAAACTCCCAGAATTGAGAATTGCGCCGTTGCCGACTGAAACCGGGATCCGACAAAATAGCAGAAGCCGAAGATCGCGCCGGTTGTCAGCACAAGCGCGATCAGTCGACTCACGAACCAGAACTGGCCCGGGTTTACCAGCGTTGCTTCTGCTTGTTTCTGAAACCCCCCCCCCGCTGCAGGTGCGCTTAGTTTGAATGCGAGCGTACTCGCGAGCTGGAATGGAATACCGGGATGGGTGACTTGGAAGTATCCCATGTCGAGGATCTCGCCCGACAGGCGCTGCGCCCCCGACATCCCGTGTGCCAAGGACAGTTCTACGTAATCGTTGTTGGCATTCCAAAAGTCCACGTCGTCGAGCCGGAGCAGCGCGGTGCCATAGATCAGGTAACCGAGTGCAAGGACTAACGCGGTCCAGAGCGTTTTACGGGAGCAGGTTGGCATCAATGAATGGCAGCCAAGCGGTTCAGCCTGTGCTGGCGAGTCGAGCTTGGGTTAGCGGAGCGAAAGGATGATCAGGTAGTAGGGAAATAGTGGCGTAGCGATGTGGGCCGAATCGACTACCGGTGAATAGCGGACTTCTAGGCGCGTGCGAGCGCTTCGGTGGAGAGGCGGAGCTGGCGGCGCTTTTCGC
>Ga0209373_10004225_pt1 | contig 12559 bp, 9 predicted proteins | sample Higcelweek5metaG_FD_187173 | JGI IMG/M metagenome (GOLD analysis project Ga0209373, IMG submission 187173) | Freshwater pond sediment microbial communities from the University of Edinburgh, under environmental carbon perturbations - High... | ecosystem: Environmental > Aquatic > Freshwater >... | reverse complement strand
GAGGTGACGGAATTTGCAAATCTTGAAAATACCGGTATTACTATTGACGAAAATCCAGTTTTAAAATATAAGGATCCCATGGGCAATGAATTCCACTTTGTAAGGACATATAAGCCTGTTTGCCATGATTATCCATACTATCTCCCAATAATGAACAAATATTATTCCGATTTTGACATGGCAGGACTGGTTACCTGGCATGAAGGACAGAATGCGCCCGATAAGGTGCTCACAGTCCATTCAACAGGTGATGTGGATTCAGGAAACTTTGGAGCTGCGGAGCCAGCTTATATAAGGAATCTTCTGCTTGCCATGGAAAAAAACAGGGCCGAAGCAGGCCTGGACAGCTTCAGGGTGGTTACCGAGGCAACACACTGGTCAGGTATGATGTATAACGGCGGTCATCCTGAGCTCATTCCTGAATATAAGGTGCCGATTATCGATATTGAGATTGGCAGTACAACTGAAAGCTGGTCAGATGGAGCTGCGGCAAAAGCAATGGCAAAATCGCTTTTCAGCATTTTCAAAGGAGACGGAAAGAAGCTGTACAGCATACTTTGCGTTGGAGGGGTGCATTTTGAACCGGCATTTGTAAATGCAGTGCTTCAGACCGAAGGGGACAAAGCTTTTGCCATATCCCATATTATACCTAACCAATGGCTGGTATCAGGAAAATACGAGGAACCGGAAGGCATGGAGAAGCTTAAAAAATGTGTGGAAACCATAAATGGCGGAATTAAAGGCATTGCCTTTCATGATGGATTGAAGGGTATGTATAAGGACCAAATGAGAACCCTGGCAAAGGAATATAATATACCGGCCTTCAAACATCAGTTGCTGCGCAGGCCAAATGACATAGCCTGGATTGAATAAAGCCGGTTTTAGGAGAGAAACATGAGAAAGATAACACTTAAAAATGGAGTCAAGTTAATATATGAAAAGAGGGATGCAGGCATTTCATCCTTCTGCATAGGCTTTGATGCAGGAGCTTTGAGAGAGGGTAAAAATTTCTTGTACGGGACTGCCCATGCTCTTGAACATATGCTTTACAAAGGCACCAAAAGCAGGAACGAGGCTGAAATCAACCAGATCAGCGATGAAATATTCGGATTTAACAATGCAATGACAAATTATCCCTATGTTATCTTTTATGGCACAACATTGAAAGAAAATTTAGGTATGGGCCTGGATTTATATTCGGATATTGTGATCAATCCTGATTTTGATGTTAAGGGCTTTGGCGATGAAATGAACATTATAGCAGAAGAACTAAGGGAATGGAACGATGATCCTGCACAGCTCTGCGAAGACAGGCTTTTCTGGAATGCCTTCAAAAAAAGAAGGATAAAGGAAAGGATAATCGGTTCAGCTGAAAGCATAAAATCCATAAATATAGATCATTTGGAGAACTTTTACCGAAGATTTTATCATCCACGGAATTGTGTTATCAGCATTGTAACCCCGGGAAGCTTCGAAGAAACCATTGCACTTGTGGAAAAGTATTTCGGTTTCTGGGACAGGCCAGGAGAAAATGATTTCAGCATCAGCTATGAGAACAATACGGCCGGTATATTTGCTAAGGATAAAGAAAACATGGAAGGTTCAAAGGTAGAGTACTGCTTCACAGCCCACGGCATGAGCTGTGAGGAGGAAAAAGCTCTTAGCCTGCTCAGTTTCAATCTTGGTGAGAGCGTGACAAGCGTACTGTACAATGAGATACGCACCAGGCACGGACTGGTTTACGACATTTCCAGCAGGTTCAGGAGAGAAAATGGTATGAAGCTTCTGACCATAAGCTTTGGGACTTCAAAAGACAACACAGCTAAGACAGTAGATCTGATTAATAAAATAATCGATGAGATTGTGCACGGGCAAAAATTTGAGCTTGATCAGGCAAGGATAAGAGGGATTGCAAAAATGCAGAAAATCAGGAGGGAGCTTCTTCTTGAAAAATCCATCCAGCTGGCAAAAGAGCTGTGCACTTATGAAATTATGTACGGTTCATGCGGCGAGGTTCACTCTGAATTCGACGATGCTGGGGAGATAACTCCGGATTTGATTAAACGGACAGCGGCAAAAGTTTTAAAGGAGCCCACAATACAGATACTTAAATGAAAAGGCATGAACCGGATTTAAATTTGCGGTTCATGCCTGAATTTTTATGGCTTTATTTGTTTGCCTACGGCTGCAAGATATATTGTAAATTCTTCTTCGCCATCAACGCCAATCAGCGCATCCATCTTTTCCTGGTCATAAGCAGCAACGGCACATACTCCTGCGCCTATGGCTTCTCCAGCCAGATACAGATTTTGGCAGATATGGCCTGCATCTATGGCAATAAGCTTTGTTGCAGCGCTTTCATAACGCCACTCGGTTCTGTATGGAACTGCTGCCCATACAAAGGTTACAGCACTTTTAGCTATGAAGCCCTGGTTCAATGTTGCAGCATCAAGCTTTTCATAAATATCAGGAAGCTCGCTCTCAAATACAAGTTTATGCTCTAAAGGGAGATATCTGTACAAACCAGGTTTGAGATATTCCACCTTGCTGGCTATTATATAGGTTTCAAATGGCTGCCTGGCGCCTGCAGATGGTGCTGTCCTCAGCGTTGCATATCCATTGTTCACAATCTTTTTAACTCCTTGAGTGCTCCAGAGCAAAAATGACAGTTCATTAAACGTAATTGGATTTTCAGAGTATTTTCTCCTGCTCTTCCTGTTTTTCAGGGTCTCAAGCAAGCTTGCATCGTAATTGGAGAAATCCTCGAAAGGGCAAAGGTCTATAAGCAAATCGGATTCATGGCATGGTTTCTGTATATCTGGCTGAGGAAGCTCTTTTTCCTGATCCGTTTCGATACCGTATAGCTCTCTTAGTGCGTTGGATTTCAGTACTTCTCTCAAGTTTTCCTTTGTCATCATAAAACTTCATCTGCCTTTCAATTAGATTTGTTTCTTCTTATTATAGCATAATTTTTGCAGGTTTTATGTTATAATTGATTTGATATTTTATGGCTGAGAGGGTATTGCTTTGGAAAAATGGATGATTAAAAACATAAAAGCCGATACAAAGATTATTCAGGAAGAATTAGAAATAAGCGCGATAACGGCAAAGCTTCTTGTTAACAGAGGGATCCGGAACACAGATGAAGCCAGGGCATTCTTAAATCCTGACCTTGGACAAATGAACGATCCAAGATCCATGAAGGATCTTCAAAAGGGAATAAGCCTTATCAAGAAAGATATTGCAGAAAATAAAAAAATAATGATTGTTGGCGACTACGATGTCGACGGCGTAATAAGCACGTATCTGCTTTATGATGCTCTTGGAAAATGCGGTGCCGATGTTTCTTATGAAATCCCGCACAGGATCAATGACGGTTACGGAATCAACAGGTCAATAATAGACAAGGCTGACGGACAGGGCATCAATGCCATAATTACATGTGACAACGGTATTACTGCCCTTGATTCTATAAAATATGCCAGGGAAAAGGGAATGGAATTTATTGTCACGGACCACCATGAGGTCCCGCCTTTTGAAGAAGGCGAAATACTGGCTGATGCTGTTATAGACCCTAACCAGGATGACTGCGGTTATCCCTTCAAAAAGCTGTGCGGCGCTGGTGTGGTCTTCAAATTCATTCAGGTGCTATTTGAAGAAATGGGCATTGGCATTGAGGAAGCCAACAGGTATATACACCTTCTGGCTATAGCAACGGTATGTGATGTTGTGGAACTGACTGGAGAGAACAGGGTTATCGTTAAACGAGGGATGGATGAGATTGCGTCAACTGACAATGAGGGACTGAGGCAGCTTATTAAAATAACGGGACTTGAAGGAAGAAAAATAACAACCTATTCACTGGGATTCGTTATAGGTCCCTGTATAAATGCTTCAGGAAGGCTTGACTGGGCGCGAAAAGGAGTAGAACTGTTCCTGGCGAAGGATCAATTATCTGCGGAAAGGCTTGCAAGAGAGCTTTTTGAATTGAATAAAGAGAGAAAAGATATGACCATAAATGGGACTGCAGAGGTCATTGGCCAGATCGAAGGCTCGAAAATGACTGGAGACAGCATTCTTGTCGTGTATAACGGCGGAATACATGAAAGCGTTGCAGGCATAATAGCAGGCAGGCTAAAGGAAAAATACTGCAGACCTGCAATAATGATAACTGCCTCAAAGCACGGGGCTAAAGGTTCAGGAAGAAGCATAGAGGGCTACAATATGTTCGAGGAGCTTTTAAGGTGTGAAGATTTACTGGAGAAGTTCGGGGGACACCCCATGGCTGCAGGACTTTCCATTGAAGAGTGCAAGATAAAAGAGCTTAGGGAGCGCTTGAACAATAATTCCATACTCCTGCCGGAAGAGCTGGTGCCAAAGGTTTCTATAGACATGCAGCTTCCTATGGAAAGGGTAACCATGAAGCTCGCATCGGAGTTGGAATGCCTGGAACCTTTTGGCATGGGCAATCCTAAACCGGTTTTTGCCGAAAGGGATGTTAAAGTACATAGCGCAAGGATAATAGGGGCAAACAAAAATGTGATAAAACTGATTATTAAAACCGGAAGCGGTTCGACCCTAAGCGGAGTGTATTTTGGCGACATTGATGGCTTCAGGAAAGTAATCTCGGACAAGTATGGCGCTGATAAAGTTGAAAAACTTGACAATGAAGGCCTTGCAGGAATAACTCTTGACATGGCATTCAACATAGGGATAAACGAATACATGGGAAACATGAGCGTACAACTGGTTGTGAACAATTTCAGGTAAACCGGATTTTGTTTCATATCATTACTTTTACAGGAGGTCTTGGCTTTGAAAAAAATCATAATGACCGGAGGAGGTACTGCAGGGCATGTTATGCCTAATGTAGCGCTGGTCCCGGAATTAAAAAAACTAGGATATACTATAGAATACATAGGATCGAAGGATGGTATTGAAAAGGGCATAATTGAGAAGGAAGGCATAAAATATTTCGGAATATCAAGCGGCAAGCTGAGAAGGTACATCGATTTAAAAAACCTGTCAGACCCTTTCAAGGTTGTAAAAGGGATTATGGATGCATATATAATAATAAAGAAGGAAAAGCCGGACATCATTTTTTCAAAGGGCGGATTTGTTTCAGTACCTGTTGTAATAGGGGCCCATATGAACGGCGTGCCTGTAATTGCCCACGAGTCTGATATAACCCCAGGCCTTGCCAACAGGATATCCGCACCATATTGCACAAAAATTTGCGTCACATTTCCCGAATCGCTTGCTTCGATAAAAGGCGGAAAGGGCGTTCTTACAGGAACCCCCATAAGGACTGAAATATTTAATGGAATTGCAGGCACAGGGAAGGAAATATGCGGATTTGCAGAGGAAAAGCCGGTTATCCTGGCTTTTGGAGGCAGCCAGGGTTCAAAGATCATCAATGATAATCTCAGAGCAGGACTGACGGAGCTGCTGAAGAAATACAATGTGGCTCATATCTGCGGCAAAGGCAATATCGATGGCAGCCTCTCCGGGCTTAAGGGATACAAACAGTTTGAATTTTTAAGCGATGACCTGAAGCATATCTTTGCTGCAGCAGATATTGTCATATCAAGAGCCGGTGCAAATTCAATCTTTGAGCTTCTGGCATTGAGAAAACCAAACTTGCTGATTCCTTTGTCCAAAAAATCCAGCAGGGGAGACCAGATACTGAATGCGGAATCCTTCATGAAAAGCGGTTACAGCATGGTTTTGGAAGAGGAAGAGCTCCGCAGGGATACTTTGCTTGTGAAAATCGACCGGCTTTATGAAGATAGGGAAAAATATATCAATAGTATGAAAGCAAGCCCTGTTAGAAATGGGACCGAGGAGATAGTCAAAATGATAGGTATATATTCAAAGTGAATCTGGTTTTGCAGGAAATCCCAATATTTTTAAAAAAAAATAGAGGATTTAAATGCAAATGCGTAGAATAATATTACTGTCTGCAATAAATAAACTTTTGCCGGAAAAACCGATATATTGTCATTTACAGAATTGCAAATTTGTTATATATTTAATATGCAGATGCAATAATTATGAAGCATTAGTTGCGGAATCCAGGAAAAATAAATAATTTATTTCAAAAAATGGTTTATTCTAACTATAAAGCAAAATCTGATTATAAAAAACAATAATTGGATTTCTTTGTATGTTTTTTAATGTGATGAATAACATGATTAGGATTACAATGAGGGGTATTTCGAATTCGCGATTTTCATCATGCGGATATGCAAAGCTTTATGGTTCAAATAAAAGAATTTTCAAGAAAGAAGGGATTATTTCATGAAAAAAATGAAGACAATGGATGGCAATACCGCTGCAGCTTATATTTCTTACGCATTCACAGATGTAGCAGCAATATTCCCAATAACACCATCCTCACCAATGGCTGAGCACGTTGATGAATGGGTAGCAGAGGGAAAAACAAACATTTTCGGTCAGAAAGTCAAAGTTATGGAAATGCAGTCAGAAGCTGGAGCTGCAGGTGCTGTTCACGGTTCACTGCAGAGTGGAGCTTTAACAACAACTTATACTGCATCACAGGGACTTCTTCTGATGATACCGAACATGTACAAAATAGCAGGCGAACTGTTACCTGGAGTTTTCCACGTAACAGCAAGAGCTTTAGCTGCAAACTCACTTAATATATTTGGAGACCATCAGGACGTTATGGCCTGCAGGCAAACAGGATACGCACTTCTTGCAGAAAGCAGCGTTCAGCAGGTTATGGACCTTTCAGCAGTTGCACATTTGGCTGCAATAAAGGGCAGAGTTCCATTCCTGAACTTCTTCGACGGATTCAGGACTTCACACGAAGTACAAAAAATAGAAGTTATGGATTATGCTGATCTGGAAAAATTGGTTGACTTCGATGCTGTTGATGCATTCAGAAGAAGAGCATTGAACCCAGATCATCCGGTAATCAGAGGTACTGCACAGAATCCTGACATATACTTCCAGGAAAGGGAAGTTGTTAATGGATACTATGATGCACTTCCGGAAATCGTTGAAGATTACATGGATAAAATTTCAGGAATCACAGGAAGGGAATACCACCTGTTCAATTACTATGGAGCAGAAGATGCTGACAGAATAATTGTAGCAATGGGTTCAGTATGTGATGCTATTGAAGAAACTGTTGATTACCTGAATGCAAAGGGTGAAAAAGTTGGTCTTTTGAATGTTCACCTTTACAGACCATTCTCAATAAAGCACTTCATGAAATATATACCAAAGACAGCCAAGAAAATTGCTGTTTTAGACAGAACAAAGGAAATAGGTTCAATAGGAGAACCATTATACCTTGATGTGAAGAGCGCATTCTACGGATCAGAAATGGCTCCTGTAATAGTTGGAGGAAGATACGGCCTTGGATCAAAAGACGTTGTTCCTGCACATATAGCAGCTGTTTATGACAACCTTAAAGCAGCTACACCAAAGAATGACTTCACAATCAGCATAGTTGACGACGTTACAAACAAATCATTACCGGTAGGGGAAGATATTGACGCAACTCCAGCTGGCACAAAAGCTTGCAAGTTCTGGGGTCTTGGATCAGACGGTACTGTTGGTGCAAACAAGAGCGCTATAAAGATCATAGGCGACCACACAGACATGTATGCTCAGGGATACTTTGCATATGACTCAAAGAAATCAGGCGGTATCACAATATCACACTTAAGATTTGGTAAGAAGCCAATCAAGTCACCATACCTTATCAACAAGGCAGACTATGTAGCTTGCCACAACCAGTCATATGTATATAAATACAATGTTCTGGAAGGCTTGAAGAAGGGCAGCAAATTCCTTCTTAACTGCACATGGACTCCGGAAGAATTGGATGAAAAATTACCAGCTTTCATGAAGAGATTCATAGCTGAAAACAACATTGATTTCTATACAATCAACGCTGTTGAAATAGCTCAGTCAATAGGCCTCGGCGGAAGAATAAACATGATAATGCAGTCAGCCTTCTTCAAGCTGGCAGACATAATTCCAATAGATGATGCTGTTAAATATCTTAAAGATGCAGTTGTATCTTCCTATGGAAAGAAAGGACAGAAAATCATAGACATGAACAATGCCGCAATAGACAAGGGTATTGATTCGTTCGTCAAGATTAATGTTCCTGCATCATGGAAAGATGCTGTTGATACAGAAGAAATAAGCAAGAAGGTTCCTGACTTCATTAAGAACATAGTTGTTCCTATGAACAGACAGGAAGGCGACAAACTTCCGGTAAGCGCATTTATTGGAATGGAAGACGGTACATTCCCATGCGGAACTGCTGCATATGAAAAGAGAGGCGTTGCCATAGAAGTTCCTGAATGGCAGGCTGACAAATGCATACAGTGCAACCAGTGCTCATTCGTATGTCCTCATGCAGCAATAAGACCAGTTCTTGTTACTGATGAAGAAGCAGCAAAAGCTCCTGCAGGATTTGCTGTCAAACCTGCTACAGGAGTAAAAGGAATGAACTTCAGGATTCAGGTTTCACCGCTTGATTGTTTGGGATGCGGAAACTGCGCTCAGATATGCCCTGCAAAGGAAAAAGCTTTGGTTATGAAGCCACTTGAAACACAATTAGATGAAGCAGCCAACTGGGATTATTCAGTAGAAGCTGTTGAGCCAAAGGCTAACCCAATGAACAAGAATACAGTTAAGGGAAGCCAGTTTGAAGATACAATGTTCGAGTTCTCAGGAGCATGCTCAGGCTGCGGCGAAACTCCATATCCAAAACTTGTAACTTCATTATTCGGAGACAGAATGATGATAGCTAACGCTACAGGATGTTCATCAATCTGGGGAGCATCAGCACCTTCAATGCCTTACACAAAGAACAGAAGAGGACATGGACCAGCATGGGCCAACTCGTTATTCGAAGACAACGCTGAGTTTGGATTAGGTATGTTCCTTGGAACTACACAGCTCAGGGATAAATTGGCCATGGATATTACAGAAGCAATGAACCTGAAGATAAGTGCCGATTTGAAAGCTGCATTTGAAGAGTGGCTTGCAAAGAAGGACGATGGCGAAGGAACAAGAGATAGAGCAGACAAAATTGTCGCATTGCTTGAAGCTGAAAAAGGCGGCGACAAAGTATTGAACGAAATATACAAGAACAAGGATTTCCTTGTTAAGAGATCACATTGGATATTCGGTGGAGACGGCTGGGCATACGATATCGGCTACGGCGGATTAGACCACGTATTGGCTTCAGGAGAAGACGTCAACGTTATGGTATTTGATACAGAAGTTTACTCAAATACAGGCGGACAGTCATCAAAAGCTACACCAACCGCTGCTATAGCTAAATTTGCAGCATCGGGCAAGAAGACAAAGAAGAAAGACCTTGGCATGATGGCCATGAGCTATGGCTATGTATATGTGGCACAGGTAGCTATGGGTGCAGACAAGAACCAGGTTATGAAGGCTGTTCTTGAAGCAGAAGCATACAAGGGACCGTCACTCATAATCTGCTACGCACCATGCATTAACCACGGAATCAAAGCAGGCATGGGATGCACTCAGCAGGAAATGAAGAAAGCTGTTGACAGCGGATACTGGGCATTGTACAGATTCAATCCGGATCTGGCTGAACAAGGCAAAAATCCATTCACTTTGGATTCAAAAGAGCCTACAATGAACTTCAGAGATTACTTAATGGGCGAAGTAAGATACGCTTCATTGGCTTCACAGTTCCCTGAAACTGCAGAAGCATTGTTTGAAAAGACAGAAAAGGATGCAATGCAAAGACTTGCAAAATACAAGAAATTAGCATCAGGCGACTGCTAATCTTAATAAACCAACAAACAGGGCGGGAAATCTCAGGATTTCCCGTCTTTCTATTTGTTAAATTTCTAAAAACCTCTTTTATTATCGGGTGATACAGGGTACAATAGTATAAGAGATTTTAAAGGAGGTGAAAGCTTGGTGTTTCAATAAACATCAAGTATTATAATTATGGATAATGAAGAATTAAAAGGCTGTGGCTGCGGCTGCGGATGTTCTGATTCAAGCTGCGGTGACGATAATGAGAGCTGCGGCTGCGGTTGCGGCGATGAAGGTGAACTCATATCAGTCGACTTGGAGGATGAGGACGGCAACATAGTTAGTTGTGTAATAGTTGACGGATTTGATTATAAGGATAATGAATACGCAATAGTACAGAATCCTGAAAATGGGGCTGTGTATCTCTTCAAAGTCTTAGGAGAAGACGGAGATGGAGAACTGGTGGTTCCTGATGAAGATGAATTCAATGAGGTTTCTGCTTATTACGAAGAGATGGTTGAATCAGAATAATGTGAAGTCGTTGCAGTAACCCTGCACCGGCTTTCTTATTTTTTGTTGGCGGAGGTGACATTTTGGAAAAGCTGGCAATATTTGATGTTGATTACACATTGACAAACAAAGAAACCTTAGGGGAGTTTTTTAAATTCATGTTAAAAAAAGACCCTAAGCTTTTTATCCACATTCCAGGAAGCCTGGGAGCAGCGTTCTTTTATGTAATCGGCATTTTCAGCGCACAACAGGCAAAGGAACATTTTCTGGCATTTATAGATGGCATTGAGGAAGAAAAAATGCAGGAACATGTCAGGGAATTTTATGAAACGAGGCTTGTAAACATTTTTTACAAAGATGCGATAGAAACCATGAGGAGACTTAAAAAGGAAGGCTGCAGAATAATCCTTATTTCGGCCTCGGCGGAATTTTACCTTAATGAGCTTTACAAAATCAAGGAAATAGACAAAATAATCGGGACTAAATTTAAAGTGATTAACGGAAAACATACAAGAATTATAGAAGGATATAATTGCAAGGGCGAAGTTAAGGTTGACAGGCTGATGGAGTATATCAGGGAAGAAAATATGGATGTGGATTTTAAAAATTCATACATGTTTTCGGATTCTCTTTCGGATTCTCCATTATTCCATTTGGTTGGGCACCCATATCTGATAAATTACAAAAAGAACAATGGAAAGTTTGAAGTGCTTCATTGGAAATAGCTGCGCTATTTAATAGGGGGATAAATATGAATGATATTGAAGGAAAATATTTTTTGTTAAATGGCGTTATTAAGGCAGTCGAGGAATTCAATCCCGATCTTGTCTTAAAAAGCAGGACCATTTATGAGGTGATCCGTGTTGTGAATGGAAAGCCGCTTTTTTATAAAGAACATGTTGACAGGCTGAAAAACTCCGCCGGACTTGCAGGCATAGATATTTCTGTATCGGATGATGATTTAAGAAGCCAGACCGCGGAGTTTTTGAAAATTAACCAGACAGACAGCGGAAATTTTAAAATTATAGTAAAGGAAGGCGGCGGACTGAGTATCTTTATGATTAAGCACAAGTATCCTGATAGTATACAGTATAAAGAAGGTGTCGACACCATACTTTATCATGGGGAAAGAAAAACGCCGAATATAAAGCTCATAGATACAATGTTCAGGGCAAATGTAAATGAAAGCATAAGGGCAAAGAATGTATATGAAGCGATTCTTGTGGACAGGAACGGATACATCACAGAAGGGAGCAGATCCAATATATTCATGGTTATAGGGAATATAGTCATTACATCTCCGGCTGCTGATGTGCTCCAGGGAATAACAAGGTGCAAGATTATCCAGATATCAAAAGAATTGGGTTTCACAGTGATTGAGGATAAAATACATTTTGAAGAATTGGAAGCCATGGATGGGCTGTTCATCTCCGGCACATCTCCTGAAGTTCTACCTGTCAGAAGAGTTGATGATATAGAGTTCAACTCCCAGAATAACCGTGTAATAAAAAAAATAATGGATAGTTATCATAGGCTCACACTGGAAGATATAAAGAGTTTTGTTTTATGATTGGGGTAATGGTAGTTGATGACTCGGCATTGATGAGAAAAATTATTTCTGACATGATTAATGACGAGGCAAACATGCGTGTGGTCGGTACGGCCAAAGATGGGGAGGAATTCCTGGAAAAGCTTGAAAGCCTCAAGCCAGATGTAATAACGCTTGATGTTGAAATGCCCAAACTTAATGGCATCAGCGCATTGAAAAAAATGAAGAAGATGCAGATTGACATACCGGTAATAGTTTTAAGCAGCACATCAGGAAGTGACGCGATGATTACAATGGAATGTCTCGAATCAGGAGCCTTCGACTTTATTCCCAAACCATCAGGACAAATATCATTGGATATACGTAAGGTTAAATATGAAATAGTTGAAAAAATCAATCTAGCCTTTGAACAAAAGATCAGCGGTCATAAAACAAAAGAAGCCGCCAAAGAGACCATAATAAGTTTAAAATCAGGAAACATACCAAATTCGGCAAGGGTGGATGCTTTGGTCATTGGAGCCTCAACAGGGGGCCCAAGGGCAATTTTCGAAATTATAACAAAACTGCCTGAAGATCTTGGTATCCCGGTTTTTATAGTACAGCATATGCCGGAAGGTTTCACAAAAGCTTTTTCAGAGCGGCTCAATCTGAACTGTTGCCTCAAAGTACAGGAAGCCAGCCATATGCAGCCAATTGAAACTAATAATGTGT
>Ga0209373_10004224_pt1 | contig 12564 bp, 8 predicted proteins | sample Higcelweek5metaG_FD_187173 | JGI IMG/M metagenome (GOLD analysis project Ga0209373, IMG submission 187173) | Freshwater pond sediment microbial communities from the University of Edinburgh, under environmental carbon perturbations - High... | ecosystem: Environmental > Aquatic > Freshwater >... | reverse complement strand
CGTCTATATCCTCGGCAAACCCGTTGCCGGCTACACAACCACACTGCTGCTAATGACGGCATCCTTCTTTGGCGTCTTTGCCATACTGACCGTAATCCTCAAATACCTATCCCTCATCGTAAAACTGATCTTCGTCAAGCAGGAATACGTAATCGAGTCCGTCGAAAAACTCAATAATGAAGACAAGGATTGAACGCATCAACAAGACAGCAGGCGCCAGTCAAACGCCTGCTGTCTCGCTAACGAGTAATACCTTATTTATTTGAACAGACTGGCATTGCTGTTAATCGATGACTCAGCTGCCTCATAGCTTTGAACCGTATTGTCAAGAAATTTCGCATAGGATTCAACGATCTTCTTATACTCTTCAAACTTCGGAGATAAAGAGTTGAATTTCTCGCGGATCGTGTTTGACGAATCACTTTGCCAAGTCTGTGACAAGTCATTCATCTGTTTTTTGATCTCAGCCAATTTGGAATCCAATTGCGTGTTTAAGGATCTGATGGTACCAGCTGTTTTCGTGACTTCACCCAGACTGATTTTGATTCCTTCGATAGCCATATTCATTATCCCCCTTCATCAATTTGCTAGTTTACTCGCTTGACTTGCAACGTCACTTTGCGTTGTCCTGTATGTTTTGGCACTTGTCTTCAGAAATTCCGAGTACTGCTTCATAAGAGCAGACATCGCTTTAAAATCATCTTCGAAACCCTTAATCTGATTCGTGAAAGCAAGATTGTCGGCACCTTGCCACGCTGTTGCCATCGCGTCTACCTCGGAAAACAATAATCCAAAGCTCTTCTCATAGTCAGCAGCCTGATTGTCAATTGCTGTCGCAGCTGTTTCAAGTTTTTGCGGGTCAACTGTAATACTTTTAGCCATTGATCTTTCCTCCTAATTTTCTTTATATTCACGCTTCATTGCGTGTAATAACGGTTTTACCATTATGTTAATGAAAACTGTTTGACTTCAGAGTATGATGCTGGTTTGCGAAGCGTTCGTACACCACGATAACCAGGATCAAGTATCGTATATTCTGTATCTGTCTGTCCGATAATGACTACGAAATGTGGTGACGTTAGATACATAATTGGTGGGGCATATGTATTCGGATAGCTATTAAATAGAGAAAGTGCTTCGTCAATATCTTTCGTTGAGCCTTCAGAGGCGGAACGTGTACATTTACATCCAAGATAATCCCAAGAAGACATGGAATCGGCTCCTGCACCATGCTTGATATTAAGTTCACATATTGTTTGTACAGACACGTCTTTGCCCAACCAAGATAACGCCATTGATGTCGCAGCCACACCACAAGCGGAACTGCTTATATTATCATATTGCCCCCAAACACTAGGATCATAATCCTTACCATCTCCAAATCCTAGTTCGGGATCCCATTTTTGAATAACTTGCCTGATTTTACCCGCTTTTACATCTGTACTTAGTTCTACCGAAGCTGTGCCTGTTAAACGCTCTTTTGTTACCGGGGGCGGTGGTGTAACAACCGGTGTATCTCCAGCAACACTTGTTCCAAGCACTTCCAATGCCGCAATTTTCTCATTCAATCTGTTTTCCGCATTTTCATACAGATCGCAAATATGCCTTATTCCGTTGACGATTTTTTGGTTTTCCTGCTTCTGTTCAGCAACTTCCCGATCAAGATCTTTAAGCAGTTTCCCAAGTCCATTCATATTTAGAATGACATCATCAATGATGTTTTTCGTGTTGCCAATGGAGAAAGAGGTTTCTTCCAGATATTTCCTCTCTCCCTCTATTTTATCGGCAACAGTCCGAAGCGCTGCAGTATCAATTTGAATTCTGGGATAAATTCTCACTTCACTGAATAGTCCGGGAAAGCACATATTTGCAATAGCCGGAATAGAAAGGCCGATTAAGCTCCCAAGCTCATTCATTTTAACGAGTATAAAAGTTGCTGTTTGTTTGAAAATATTAAGATCATTGTTTGATTTGTTAACGATATGCAGGTGCGAGGAGATAGCACTTACTACTTTCTCCTTGTCTTTATTGCCGATCCAGCAGGCGTCAATCTCTGCTATACAACCACTTACGTGTGTAACATAGAGTTTCATGTTTGACATATCTTTATCTAATTGATCCAATGTAGATTTTTGACTCCAAAAGTTGATCAGCCCCACAAGATCACGCCCCCTTAAAGTGTATTTGCCACAGCACAGCTGGCTTTTAAGGTTATCTCATATTCTTTATCTACAATTTGCAGCATCTCCGCATACTGGCGCAGCAATTTATCAAGCTGTTCAAAATCATCCCTGAACCCGTTTATTTGGTTTACGTATGCCGCGTTATCAATACCCTGCCAGTTTCGGCCCATACCGTTAACCTCACCAAGCAGATTCTCATATGCTCTTTTGTATGCATCTGCTTTCTCGGCAATCGCTCTGCTGGTTATCAAGAGGTTCTGTGTGTCAACAACAATCTTTACTCCCATATTTCTATCCTCCCTTTTTACATTAGGATCAGTTTGGATCCGTTGCATAAATGAAGCTCATCGGGTGACAAATTTATATTGAGTACCGTGCCCGTTTCTTTGTCGCAGATAACGGTTTCGGCATTTGCGGTAAAATAGCCGCTTGATAGATCTGTAAGCATTCCGGACAATAACGTAAGCACCTGGAATAAATTCATTCTGCGGGGAATGTAGACATCGTAACTGCAGTTTGCAGCCGGCAAGTATATTTCTGTGAGAATCTTATTGTTCATATCCCTTTCTCCCCCTTTTCACCCACTGATGTGAGAAGCTTTATAAGAGTCGCGTTTCCGTTGTCAAAGACATAACCGCAGTCATCACCAATTACTTCCTGGAGATCTTCTGCTTCTGGACCTTCTGAAATCTGATAGCAGTTCTTAATGCCGTTTCCGACCCATATCCAATTCTCGAGCGTGATGTGCTTCTTGTACCAGCTTCTATTTAAATAAGATGCCATGTTAGGAGACGTTTCACCTAAGAAAAAGAAGACATTGTAGGAAGACTCTCCTTTCTCAAGAAGGGTGCTCAGTTTACTCTGCGAATCAGCCGTCAGCTGAATGTTCAGATCGACAAAAGAATTGATTATGCATATTACTGTCGGAAAACGAGGCGGCATCTCGCCCTTTTCCAAAGCGTCTTTTATGGCATTATTTCGTTCAAGCAAAATACCAAAAAGATCGATCACCTTCTGATTCAGCAATGTCCCTTCAGAAACGCAGCTACGGCCGCTGGTAAGGCACATGGATCCATTGCCATCAAGTACGACAACTTCAGATTGGTCCATTTGTGATGCAATTTCAGCGAGCCCGGTTATGAACCCTGTGCTCTGCGAGTTTTGAGACATTATCAGATTAATATATGATTTATCAAAATTGTAATATGCAACATTCGCGTTGCCTTTCTCTACGCCGATTGGATAGGTATGTTCATTAGCGCTATTTACATATTTTGCTAAATAGAGAACGTCTACGATATTCGGTAAATCGGGTTCAAGAGTATAGTTCCTATCATCCGGTTCCTCCGATTTCTCCGTGCAGAAAGGACTTACGGCTTCGCGAATATCCGAATTTCTTGTAATGTTGGCAGTTTGAAATTCGTACACTGCATCTGTCTTAACTAAACCTCTGCCAGGACATTTGGAAGGATAAATCCCCCCGGTCCCCCCCAGTATCCCTGAATACTCAGAGGTGTCATTAAGCTGAAGGACGACAAGCTGCTTGAAGTTTTGGAGCATGCGATATCGAACAGCCGTTGTTGTGGCTGCCGTGATGACAAAGTATATGCCATACTTTGTACCTTCTCTTGTCAGAACATTGATGGTCTCTTCCTCATCTTCACAGGTATCATAGAAGGCCGAGTAATTCTGAATAACTACCACGATTGACGCCATGGGTTCTTTTGCTGTCCGGATAAAGGAGTTATATTCTCCTCCGTAATCCGAAAACATCTTCCTGCGCTTATTCATTTCCGATAACAACATCTTAAAAAGGCTTCGGATCTTGTCGCTGTCATCTGAAAGCAGTACCTCGCCGACATGAGCAACATTTCTAAACACTTTCAAAGTCTCCGACCCAAAGTCTAAGAGATAGAGTGCAACCTCCTCAGGTGTATGCTCACTGATTAATGAATATACCATTGATGTGATAAACGTCGTTTTTCCGCTGCCAGACACACCATAGATTATTGCATTTCCCTCCTCGGAAATCGGAAGCCGCATAATAGATTGCCGTTGATTTGCGGGATCGTCGAATTCACCTACTGTTGGGCTCAGTTTGTATTTTTCATCACGAGTGCTGTATTTTTTCTTTAATTCGTCAATATATATGAGAGCTGGAATCGGATCAAGCCACAGCGGTCTCGATTCAATCTTCTCCTCAGCGGCAAGTACCGACAGGTAATTTGTAATTTCATCAAGCTGTTTTGAAGGGCTAATCTTAAGATTCTTCTTTTTATCAAAAGCAGCCTGTTTGATTACTTTTCCCAAATTATCAATTACAACAACGCTCTCATCCTTCTGAATTTCAAATTTATCTGCCGGAATATACGGCGCACCTGCCCAGGCAGACTGCCCCAACTCGAAGAGTTCATTGTAGCCAACCTGTAAATAGAATCGTCCAGTAGCCGTTAATTCAGCCGCGTCCGGACGTTTCAGCATATCCATACTATCGGCCTTTTCCTGTACTTTCAGACAGACTCTAAATCTCGAATTACTCCATATCTGATCATCTACGACACCGGATGGCTTTTGTGTCGCAAGTACTAAATGAACCCCCAGACTGCGGCCTATTCTTGCTGCGCTCACAAGCTCCTGCATGAAATCGGGCTGCTGATTTTTGAGTTCCGCAAATTCATCAGAAATGATAAACAGATGGGGCAGCGGTTCAGAAACAATACCTTCTCTGTATAGTTTTTGGTACTTGTAAATGTCTATATTGCTTACATTTATACTCTTGCTTGCTTTGTTAAAAATCGTCTGCCTTCGTTTCAGTTCGCTCTGAATAGATATAAGGGAGCGCTTGACGGCAGTACCATCCAGATTCGTAATGATTCCAACCGTATGTGGCAGATTCTCAAATGCCTTTGCCATTCCGCCGCCCTTATAATCTATAAGGATGAAAGCAACCTCATTAGGGTGGTAATTAATTGCAAGGGATAAAATATAGGTAATAATGAATTCACTCTTGCCCGAGCCGGTCATGCCTGCAACGAGTCCATGCGGACCGTGATATTTCTCATGAAGATCAAGTTTTACTATATCTCCCGTCGAATCCACGCCAATGGGTGCTTCCAGTGTTTTGGACGGATCGTTCTCTTTCCATCTTGTGAGAATATTAAGATGATCAATTTTTCCGACTCCGTACATGTCAAGAAAAGTTAATACGCTGGGTAAAGCATACGGGCTATAGAGCGTATTTAATTGAATATTTGCAATACTAGATGCAATCTCATTCTCATTTAGGCAGAAGCTGTCAGCTCTGAATTTGATATACTTACCCGTAATGTCCGTTCTGTCATAGATGCGGGAAATATCCTGCCCAAGTTCGATCACCTTCGAGCATTCCTTTGGCAGGCTGTTCAATTCATCATAAAGCGCTATCACACTGATTCCACACATCGTTTTACTTTTCAATATTTGATTGATTGCCTCCATCTTTTCCGTAATCGATTTGCTGAAAGAAAAAATAACATAATGCGGTACTTGCTCGGGAGTATTTCTCCCTTGCGTATCCAATCTTGTTTGAAGGACCGTTTCCAGATGCGCCGATAATTCTTTCCCCTCACTATGGTTCACAGCTATAAAACGGACCGTTTTTTCATTGTTCCAAACATGCGGGAACCATTTCGTAAAACTCCATATATCACTTTCTTCTTTGTCATAGACAAAGACAAACTTCACTTCATCGTAACTATGAAGTGAAGAAAGTTGGATAATCAAGCCCTTTACAAAAAAAATCGTAGTTTCCCGCTGCCCAATAATTCCACAGATATTGTCATCCAGAAGTGACATTGTAATTGGAACTTGTTTAAGAACTTTGGGCTCTTCGCCGACTTTTAGCATTTCATCCTGCAGATTATCATTATCAAGGGTGAATCTTCTTTCAGCATATTTAACTTCTGCGTCAAGCGGAAGATCGCCGATCCCCAATCGAACGGAACAAAAGTCATCATGACCGATTGCTCTTTCCCATAAGTTTCTTTGCCTTGATAAAATTCTTTCCGCACAATTCTCAATAGCGACATTGTTTTCACATAGAATTTCCGCTTGATAATTACTTACCTCTGCAATTTTCTCTCTGATACCGTTAAGGTATTCCGAGTACTTTTTTTGCCTTAAACCTTCTCTGGCGATTTTTCTTTTCTTCTCGAATCGCTTGGTTACAAGCGGCCACATAACAGTGCCTAGAAGCATGCTCATAGACATAACCAGTGTTGGCATTGCCGATACTACGTTTCCACCGGAAGATATAACATTATTTACTGTAAATACGCCGGTAAATAGGGATGCCATTCCCATCGTCATTGACGGTCCAAGAAGAAGCATGAGCGGTGTGTCATCATTATTGGAAAGAGCCGGAGGGGGATCAATACTGATTACAGATGCTTTTATGTCTCTCTTAAATCTTGGTGAACGATAGAAAACGTTGCTTTCGTTCTCTTCGTCATTTTCATCCGCCGTATCGTCATCGGCTGTACCGACTTGTCTGATCCATTTCGAAAACAGATTGAAATTGAAACTTACATTTCCGTCAGGATTATTAACCGCTATGAATCCCTTTCCAATGATAATTTTTAGTCCCATTATATAAACGATATCACCTACATGTAATTCGTCTTTTGTTGTTTTTCTTCCGTTGACATAAGTCCCATTTAAGCTTCCCATATCAACAAGCTTCATAGTTCCGCTTTCGCAAATAATCTGTGCATGCTGAGATGTAGTGTATTTGTTGGAATATATAATGTCGTTGCTGACTTCACGGCCAATTCTTATGCAACAATTCTCGGGATATATGACTTTGCGGTACAGCGTCCTGTCACTTGTTACGGGTTCAACAAAAACAGATGCTATCTCATTTGTTTTCTTGATAATTATTGTCTGATATGTGTTTTCAGCAAGCACACATGATTTAATACGTTCCCTTTTAGGATTAACTATTTGAATTTCTCTGTTTGATTTAAGAATCCATTCTTCATTAATCGCTTCAATTGACGTGATTTTAATATGCTCATTGCCAACCTGTCCATACATCGTAAATTGACCTGCCTTTTTTTGAGGCAGAATTTGTGTGATAATTTTATTTTCTCGTATCAACGTAATTTGCACTTGATTTCACCCCATAGCTTTTTATACAATTCCCATTGCTTAAGTACAGGTAACAGCATCATATAGTGAAAGCGGTTATTTGACTCTACTCAATCCGATAATCTCCGCTCTGCTATCTAGCTAATTTTTCTTATATCTGTATAGTGTTTGTGTCTGGACATCGGTAGTAGACGTAGCTGTAATTGCTGAATCGCCCCATGCTGACCAATCACTCCAACTGCTTGTAGTTTCTGTGTATCTGTATCGATTATTTACTTCTGCATCTGTAGTACTTCCTGTGTAGCTTCCGGCTTGCCAATCCGACCAGGCACCCCACTGCCAGTAATTGTAAGTTGTCGTGATAGACCGTACCCGATATTCCTTGTGATATACCATCCCTGTTTCTACTTGTGATGTAGTCTGATTAAACCAAATGACACCACCAGAGAGATATCCGGCATAACCGTCATATGTACCTGTCTGAGTCAGTGGCGTGTCACTTGTTTTATAAAGCCATTCACCTGCATATCCACCATAACCTGATGCATAACTGTAAGTCCAATAGCCTGTTGATTGATCATAGTACTTCCAACAGTTGTAGTTGTATACTGTCTTATATGTCATCGTTCCAACGTCCTTGCTCTCAACACCCTGTACTGCTGACGCCGTCGCAGCATTAGTACTCCACGCGCTCCATGATCCATATGTGACTGTTGGTGAACCGTATTGAGTCCAACCGGCAAGTGTACCTGACGTATTTGTTGTATAAGCTTTCGTTCGAAATTGATACTGCTGCTCTACCGTTCTGTTAGCTCCAGACGGATCCGTAGTCAGCCAATCGGAGGGGCCGCTCGTTTGTGTGGTAAGCTGTCTCGACCGATATTGAGTCTTTTGGTCAATTGTATAACTTGATTCGGATACACCAGCCGGCAGGTTGGTTGTCCAGTCAGACCACGAAGCTGCTGTTGAAGCTTTCGTTGTTTCTTGTGTAGCTGTAGGAGTCGGTGCAACAATATGAACCTTGCAGTCGGATGAGAAATTGCCATCCACTGACTGAACGGTTATTATGACATCTCCCTGTCCTATCGCTGTAACACCACCTGTCCCATCAACTGATGCTATGGCGGGGTTGCTTGAAGTCCATGTAACCGTTTGATTCGTAGCATTTGCCGGGGTCATTGCACAAGTTAGCGTTGCCTGCTGTCCAATTTGGAGCTCCAAAGAAGCAGGATCGATTTGAATTCCTGTTACTGTAACCGCTGTAGCTTGAACGGATACGGTACAGGATGACTCATATAAACCCTTCAAGTCATGTACCTTGATTACTGCATTTCCTTCAGAAATCGCTGTAATGAGTCCGCTTTTATCGACAGATGCTACAGATGTATTACTCGATTCCCATACTAAATCAGGTAAGCTTTTACCTTGTGGATTCGTCAACACTACCAATTGCTCCTGACCGCCGATCAAGATTGTCGTATTTGTTTTGTTAAGCAGAATTCCATTAAGGCCTGCCAAAATCTTTATTGGTTGTTCCGTTTTTATCTCAGACCCGCGGATCCAGACTGAAATAACGACTTCTCCCTGCGCCATGGCTGTCACTAATCCATTTTCATCAATTACTGCAACAGAGGGATCACTTGACTCCCATACAAGGTTATTTCCCTGCACTTCTGCCGTTTTGAATTGAAATGTTTCACCGACAGTCAATTCCGTTACAGACTTCACCAGCGAGAGTTGTTTCTTCGGCACTTGTGAAAAAGCTGTCCAAGCAATAGTCGAAACAAGTACTAGCAGAATCAGCAGCGAGGCCAATACAAGTATAGTTTTTTTCTTGCTCCACGCTTTCATTCTATGAATGACTTTTGTCAATGGATTTCTTGTATTCAATGTGTCTGCTTTTATATTAACAGAGTCCGGCACATAAACTTCTTCTGGTGATGCATCAGCACTGTCATCCGTTTCTATTTGTACGATCTGCTTCTTCATAGGACTTCCAAGATTTAGACCAACTGTTCCTTCCTTCTCTGGTAAAGTACTTGATTGGTTATTCATTGACTGTAAACTTGATGATAGTGAAGCCTGCGAGTTCGAATCAGAACTATTCATATCAGAATCCTGAAAAGAATTGCCGATAACAACAGGGACCATATTGCAGATCGATGAGCAAACGCTCTCAAGTTCAGTCCTAAAAGCTTTTGCATTTTCATAACGGTCTTTCGGAGAAAATGAACACGCCTTGCAGATAATTTCAGCTAACTTGCTGTCGCCATTAACGGGAGGAGGTATAACATCTCCGCTTATCCGTCGGTCTAATGCTTTCTCGTTGTCTTCTTGTGTAAAACGACCTGTCGCCTTAACAAACGGCAAACGGTTATTATTAAGATAGCGATACAGAACTATTGCCAGCGAGTAGGTATCTACTGACGAATTGTAAGCTCCTCCCAAATATACTTCGGGGGCCATATATAATGGGGTTCCTTTTCTGGATAAGCCCAGAGTTGTTTTCTCTATCTGCCGTGAAATACCGAAATCACCCAGTTTATAGTCCCCATTATCCGAAACAAAAATATTCGAAGGCTTTATGTCGCGGTGAATTAAGTTAATTTTTTGGCATCGCTCAAGTCCCTGGCATATATCTATTCCGATATTTACGATGTCCTGAACCGTATATGCTCTTTTTGCGAAATACTTGCTTAGTGGAGTGAGGAGTTCCATGCGGATAATTATATCCCATCCAACTCCATCTTTTTTTTCAACTATCAGATGATCCGCATAACTTACAATATGACTATCACCTTGTAATTTGTTCATGACTTCTACTTCAGAAACAATACCATGAACCACATCGCGAAAATAATCCATTAGTGTATCGTGATCTGTCCCATATCCCTCTTCAAGGGCCATATCTGCCTGACTCTGATTTTGTGGAATGCTAATGTGCTTTACGGCAGAATAGTAAGTACGACCAAAATCTTCGCGAAATACCTTATATACACGGCCAAAGCTGCCTTCTCCAATGAGAGAATCTACTCGCCATTGCCCCCACAAAGGTTCAAAAGAATGCAAGTCCAAATTCATATCGATGTCCCCCACACATAATATAGTTATTATAACTTTCAAATATAGCTATTGAAATTGTCAACTATAATTGCATCTATGTGGATTTTCATTTTTTACTTAAAAGAGACAATCAATCTATCACCTGTAGTTTTTATTACTACTTTTTTCTATTAGTAAATTATATTCAGCCATCCTGTTTCTATAATATGAATATAATTCAATAAATTCATATTAAACATTATTTCAAAATATTGCAACGATAATAGTTAAATATTACTACCTTCACTTAAAACATATTCAAACCTGTAACCGTACGTCAGCAAAGATTTGTCTATAACTAGAAAGCGAATTAATTTTGCTCATAATCATTTTTTCACTAATGCTATGATCGAAATTTTCATCATAAGCCTGTTGAAAATAGTACCTGAGAAGTTGCCGGAATCAATGAACGCCCAATGACAAAGTTAACAAAATTACTTTAAGAGTCTTTGTTATACTATTTGTATTTATGTAAAAAAGACACTTGTTTATAAAAAACAGTCTGACATTTATTTATAATGAAACGCGGTTATTAGTCGTGTCTTCTCGAGGTTTCACGAAAGACGTCCACTAGAGAACTTCTAGTTAAGTTACTAATGTTGACAATAATTGCAGTAACATTATCCTTGCCGCCGTTTTTTAACGCTTCGCTCATTAGTTTCTGTGAAACGTCATCCGCATTTATGCTGTTGTTTAGAATACTCTCAATGACTTTATCTTCAACCATATCCGTTAGTCCATCGCTGCAAATAAGAAACGTATCTCCTTTTTGAAGTTGAATGATTTCCGACATATCGGCTTCAAGAATACCCTCTTCCAGTGCCATTCCTAAATGCCTGTTAAGCATAAACCGGCTCTTATGCCCTCTTGCCTGTTCTCGAGTTATTATCCCCAAACGAATCAAGCGCTCACTTTCCGAATGATCTCTGGTTAATTGCTTAAGTCTTTCCTTCCGATGCAAATAAACGCGGCTGTCGCCAACGTTCATGGCAACTGCTTGGTTTCCTTCTATTACTAAGCAGGCAAAAGTTGTCCCCATCCCACTTAGGTCAAACGAAGCTTCAGCCATGTCATGAATTGATCTGTTTGTCTCTCCGACATATTTGTTGATCCGTTGAATTTTACCTTGTAAAGTCATATCGGAAAATGTAGTTGTGTTCACCACATTGTGAAGTTTGCTTACAGCCTCAAATGAAGCTCTTTCTCCGCTTTTTTCTCCGCCCATACCATCACAAACCGCACAGATAAAACTGCTTGTCTTAACATTATCTGATATTTGAAAGTTTTCTTTTTCATCTAGCTTCATATATTGAGTATTTACATATAAATTATCTTCATTATTATCCCGGACACATCCAGTATTTGAAAAGGCTGAGATTTCTATTTTACATCTCATCTGTTTTGTGCTCCCCCAGAATTTTCAAAATATAAACAAAATTAAAGTCCAAAATCAAATAGATCGCACGTAACGAAATCATTTTCCAGTTGAGCAATTATTCTAGAATAAGTTATACTTGGCAAAGATTTATTTCCATTCTTAATAATACTACTAAATTGATATACTTGTAGTACGACTATTAATACAGACTTTCTCTGGAGCTTATATGGAAGCTCGGAAACGAGACTCTCCCTCCCAAAACGCACTCATCTTAGGCGGTGTGAACCCAAAGTAAAGAGTCACGCACCACCTTCCGGTGCCACCTTATGAAATGGAGAAAGCCCCTTCTCCGCCGTAGTTCCGCAGGATCGCTTGCGATCCGAGGACTTGTTCGTACGCCGGAAGAAGGGGCTTTTGACATTCACTTGTTCGCACGCCGGAGAAAAGAGTTTTGACATTCACGCCGGAAAAAAGGGTTCACACACGTATCAAAAACAGCCCTTCCCTCTTCCGCCAAACAACATTTCCACAGCGGAGCTTCAGCTCCGCTAATAAAATAAGCCCCCATTGTTCTGCCGAAGTTCCGCAGGAGCCCTTTGGGCTCCGAGGACTTGTTCGCACGCCGGAACAATGGCGGGCTTATTTCTCTATATGCGATGCAATCCGATTCATGATCATCTCTAACGCGACAAAATTCTTTCCGCCCTCGGGAACAATGATATCGGCTTTTCGCTTGCTGGGCTCGACATAGAGCTCGTGCATCGGCTTTACGGT
>Ga0209373_10004223_pt1 | contig 12564 bp, 11 predicted proteins | sample Higcelweek5metaG_FD_187173 | JGI IMG/M metagenome (GOLD analysis project Ga0209373, IMG submission 187173) | Freshwater pond sediment microbial communities from the University of Edinburgh, under environmental carbon perturbations - High... | ecosystem: Environmental > Aquatic > Freshwater >... | reverse complement strand
GAAGTTCTCCGAACAGGTTATGCATGAATTCTTCTGATGATATGGGTTTACCGTCTGCACTCCAAAAAGAGGTCGAAATCATGTGCCTGATTTGGCGTATCTTGCCATCCTTCAGAACAATCTTGCCCATTTTCTTTTTATTGCACACACAGGGGGATTCCCCACATTCTTCACAGGGTTTGGGTTGTGGTTTTTCACAGACACAAGGTTGCTTTCCGCATACGCTACACGGTTGTTTCTCTGGTTTGGGCTTGCTTTGGCACTCACAGACCAGTTTTCCGCATTCCGTACAGGGTTCTGCTTCACCATCCCATTCAGGGTCCAGGAAATGCTGGTATGCACCCACAAAGTCATATAGGGTAAAAAAGTCCTTCCCATCAAAAAGTCTGGTTCCTCTTCCCACAATCTGTTTGAATTCGATCATTGAATTCACAGGACGCATTAGCACAATGCTCCGAATGTTCCGGGCATCTACACCAGTGGATAATTTTTGAGAGGTCGTGAGAATCGTTGGGATGGTTTTCTCATTGTCCTGAAACTCTCGTAGAAACTGCTCCCCGATCTCTCCATCATTTGCGGTGACACGCACACAGTAGTTTGGATCGGTGCTTGTTTTGATCCTATTGACGATATTGCGTACTGCTGAGGCATGGGTCTGTGTTGCACAGAAGATGATTGCCTTTTCTTTCTGATTGGCTTCATCCATGAATATTTCAACACGCTTGGCTTCTCTGGCTTCTATCTCAATGATTTTGTTGAAATCCGCTTCCTTATAGATCTTGCCTTCTTCAATGTCTCCATCAACAACCATGTCATCACTGGTATAAATGTACTCATCAAGGGTAGTCTGGATTCGTTTCACCTTAAACGGAGTCAGGTATCCATCATTGATGCCTTCCTTCAGTGAATAAACATAGACAGGTTCACCAAAATACTTGTAGGTATCGGCATTGTCGTTGTGTTTTGGAGTCGCTGTCAATCCCAACTGGACTGAAGGAGAAAAATACTCAAGAATGCCTCGCCATGTGCTTTCATCGTTTGCACCCCCTCTATGACATTCATCAATAATTATCAAATCGAAATAATCTTTTGGATAATCACCGAAGTAGGGTGTTGGTTTGCCATCCTTGTCTTTGCCACTCATGAAGGTCTGAAAAATGGTAAAAAATAGGCTCCCATTGGTGGGAACACTGCCCTTTTTTGATATTTCCTTGGGGCTTATTCTAACTAGGGCATCTTCAGGAAATGCGGAGAATGAGTTGTAGGCCTGATCTGCCAAGATGTTCCTGTCCGCAAGAAACAAGATGCGTGGTCTTCTTTTACCATCTCTTTTGAGATTCCATCGGGTTTGAAATAGAACCCATGCAATCTGGAATGCAATGAAGGTTTTTCCTGTCCCTGTGGCAAGCGTAAGCAGAACTCGTTCTTTCTTGTTTGCAATCGCTTCCAGGGTATTTTTTACCGCTATTTCCTGATAGTATCTTGATCCTTTGGTTCCACCGACATCCTGAAATGGAATTTCACAGAATTTGTCTCTCCACTCATTCTCTTCTGCATAGGTCTTGTTCCAAAGTTCATCAGGAGTCAGGTACTTGGATACCAAACCTTCTTTTCCGGTCTTCATGCAGATGGAGTAGATCTCTTTGCCATTGGTGGCATAGGTGGTAGCAAGGTTCAATTTCTCTGCATATTGCTTTGCCTGAGCAACCCCTTCACCCACATCAAGATCAATACTCTTGGCTTCAATGACGGCGAGTTTTATACCCTTATAAACCAGAACATAATCAGCGGTGAGCTTCTTTGCTCTTGTTCCACCGATCTGAATTTTACCTGCATTGATAGGGAATTCACGAAGGATCTTGGAACCTTCGACAATGCCCCAACCACATGCCTTCAGCATAGGATCAATCCGTTCTGCTCTGGTTTCTGCTTCATTCATGGGGTTGTCCCTTATTTTCTATCAGTTTTTTTACATGCTTATCGAAATCTGATTCCATAAGTCTGTCTTGAATAACTCTATACTGTTCATATTCATTTTCAGCAAAGGTTTTGGCTATTTCTGCTGTTACCTTACCGGCATTTTTCAGAATATCTTTTTCATTGAATTGTAAAAAAGCGTCTAACTTCCTGATCCAATCAGCCATGGTCATCAGTTTTTTATTTCTTGCCTGTACTTCTGCGTAATCAAGGTACATGGTGACAATACGGTTAAGATTATCCAGTTCTTCTTTATGCAGATAATTCTTTGCGATGCTTACATCTGTTTTTCTTATTTTTCCATCAGGGGCATTTTTCCAGCTTGTCAGCCCCATGTGATTTTTTGTGTTGTCATAATTATTTCTGCTGCCGTCTGTCCAGAAATGGCCCAATGAAGTTTATTTTGAACCGTCGCAAAAAACGCTTTTGTTTCTTCGCTGTGTTTATCGTAATCGGAACTGCACTCACTGTATATATCGGTAATTTTCTGATAGAACCGGCGTTCGCTGGAGCGAATATCCCTGATTCGTTCGAGTTGTTCCTCAAAGTAATCTTTTCCGAATATATTTTCAGGATTTTTCAGCCGTTCATCATCCATGGTAAAACCTTTGATGATGTATTCTTTCAGCCGTTCTGTAGCCCAGATTCTAAAGTGCGTCGCCTGTGAAGAATTCACCCGGTAGCCGACTGAAATGATGGCATCGAGATTGTAGAATTTAACCTGTTTGGTTTGGGTTTTTCCTTCAATAGCGCCATGTTCCGTGGTCTGTTCCAAAATGGAACTAACCACTTGCTCATCGAGTTCACCACTTTCAAAGATATTTTTTAAATGCTTGGTAATAGCGGGTCTTTGAACGCCAAATAATTGTGCGATTTTTTCCTGCGTAAGCCAGATGTTTTCATTGTGCAGGAATATTTCGACCTTCACTTTTCCGTTTGGGGTAGTGTAGAGGAGGAATTCGTTAAAGGTATTATTGGGAGCTATCTGGTTTTTCTTTTTTGCCATACCCTACAACTCCCCCTCAAATGCTTTTTTGAGAATGGATTTTTTGAGTTCTTTCAAGACTTTCAATTTTTGCTGGTAGATTTCTTCAATGTGTTTGGTTTCGGCTTCATTCATACAGCGACTCTATCTAGGTTAAGTTCACCATTGAAGGCTTTTTGTAGGATGATTTTTTTCAGTTCATCGAGGTCGGTGAGTTTCTGCTGGTAAATAGATTCAAGTCTTTGGGATTCGATTGACAAAGCATCGAGCCTCTGTACGACTAATGTCTGAGCACTTAAAGAGATATAAGGAACTACTGCACCTGTAATTGCACCAATACCAACATTACCCTGTCCAACAGTTCCTTTTTCATTTTCAAAATACTGATCCTTGAATCTATTTGTCCATGAAAAGTAAAGAAAGAATCTAGGCAAATAATCACTATTGAATCTAATCGCTGAAATTCGTTGATTCAATAAGAAGTTTTCTTTTTCTATAATCGCTGTATACCCATAATCCCTTTTCCCCTTCGTTCCAGTTTGAGTAATAATGACATCATTAATAAGCAACTGCGCACGTTTTAGAACACTTGGCTCTAAACTTTCAATATAAACAGGGCTTTCGAATTCTCTGATCGTATTTGGTCGAACATTACCCATTCTAATTACTTGATATTTTCCTTCTTTTAAAAAGTCACCACTTTTAAAAGAATACCCACCTATTACAGTAGCAATCTCTCCCAAAGTTTTTTCTTCCCAATCATCACCCTTATTCTCGAATACCGATTGCAAATAGCTTTCAAAGAGTTCTTTCGCATTCTTCAAATTTTGTTCTGCATTTGCCTTTGCTTTGGCAATGGCACAAAATGCTTCATCAAGAATGGCAACTATGCGCTTTTGTTCTGGAAGTGGGGGGACAGGGATTTCGTACTTACCTAAATCACTAAATTTCAAATTATTGATATTTGCGCCATCAGATAATTCAGAAATGTATTTCTTGTATAATGGGGATGTCATAACATGAAATAGGTAGCTAGAATCAATGCAATTACTCGGTGTAACTTGCCCCATGAATCCACCGAATGCAAAGCCATAATTAGCATCAATCATGGCTATTTTACCGAGGTGATTTTTACTTCCATTAGCTGTGCAAATCAATAGCGACCCTTTTACAACTTTCTTATTTTCAGGTATAGCAATGGAATCACTTATGTATTTTAAATCACTAAGATTAAGGCTATTTGTATCCAGATCAACATTATTCGATCTCAGCACAATATTTTTAGAATGGCTTGCTTCATCACTCTTAGAATACGTGAGTCCCCTCCGAAATTCAACAACCTCTTCTAATTTTTTTATTGTCCACCCCATCTTCATAGCAACTCCAAAATGGACTCCAAGATTTCCGCACTCTCCACATCCAATGCTTTCATCTCTTCCACAATTTCTTGGGGTTCACGTAATGAAGATTCTTCTTTCTTATTGGGATTCTTAGCACTCAGATCAAAGGTCTTCTGATCAATGTCTTTGACATTTATGCTCCAGGAATTCTCACTCTTGCCTTTAGTTCTCTGCAATTCGACAAACTCAGCCAAGTCTTTTTCACTGAGTGCATTTGTCTTGCCAAGATTACGATCAAGGTTCAACTGATAGAACCAAACTTTTTTAGTTGCAGATCCTTTCTCAAAGAACAATACAACCGTTTTAACACCTGCACCTGTAAATGTGCCCGAAGGCAAATCAAGTACCGTATGCAGGTTACAGCTTTCCAGAAGCAACTTACGCAAACTCACTGATGCATTGTCGGTATTACTCAAAAATGTGTTCTTGATAACAATACCCGCTCTACCACCCGCCTTCAGGATCTTGATAAAATGCTGAAGGAACAGGCTTGCGGTTTCCCCTGTTTTGATTGGAAAGTTCTGCTGCACTTCAGCACGTTCTTTTCCACCAAAAGGCGGGTTTGCCAGGATAATGTCGTAACGGTCTTTTTCCTGAATATCCGCCAGATTTTCTGCAAGGGTATTCGTATGAATAATATTGGGGGCTTCTACACCATGCAAGATCATGTTCATGGTGCCAATGATGTATGCAAGAGACTTCTTTTCCTTGCCATAAAAAGTCTTCTTTTGTAATGTGGTAACATCACTTGTGGTCAGCTTTTTACTGTTCTTCAGGTAATCGAAAGCCTCAACCAAAAATCCTGCGGAACCGACGGCACCATCATAAATCTTATTCCCCATTTCAGGAGCAACCACCTTCACAATGGTTCTGATCAATGGACGAGGAGTATAATATTCACCACCATTTCGACCCGCATTCCCCATATTCTTGATCTTGTCTTCGTACAGGTGACTCATCTCGTGATTTTCGGCATGAGTCCTGAAACGTAATTGGTCAATGAGGTTAATAACCTCTCGAAGATTGTAGCCACTCTGAATTCTATTCTTCAGTTCACTGAATATCTCACCAATCTTGTATTCAAGAGTATCTGCACTGTCAGCATCAGTCTTGAACTTCTTTAAGTAGGGAAAGAGCTTGATGTTCACGAAGTCTGCAAGATCATCACCAGTGAGTGCTTTATGATGGTCCAGTTTACCATCCTTACCCTTTGGACATGCCCATTTTGTCCACTGGTATTCTTTACCAATAATGGGGGTATAGGTCTTCCCTGTGAGTTCTGCTGAGATTTTCTTGTCCTTCTCAAGGTCATCTAGGTATTTCAGGAAGAGAATCCAAGAAGTCTGTTCAACATAGTCGAGTTCACTACCACAACCAGCGTCTTTATGCAGGATGTCATCTATATTCTTAAACGTCTGTTCAAACATTCAATTGTGCCTTGATATTTATAAAATCTGTATTTCCCTCTGTGATAGAGCGTGCTCCACACTTTGGGTAAAATTTCTTAATTTGAAAGATAAGTTTTAATGACCTGTTCGGTACAATTTCCCTTTTATTCGAAGACTTTTCGAGCTTATTTTGGAGGTTCTTAACCTTATATCCGGTCAGCAACTGCATAGTGACCATTCCTATTCATGCCCTTTCGAATGTTTGAGTACAATTGTCAGTTTCATGTATTTCAAAGAAAACATAAGTGGAAAATTAAGGTTAATGTATACGGAAATGCACTAAGTAGCAGTCCGCTTCAAACTCAAAAAAAATAAAAGTATTGTATCTCTTATTCGATAGGAGACAGTAAAATATGTTTTTGTTATGAATGATTTCAAATTTATTTTAACACCTTTTCAAACAAATTTTCACGAATCACGCAATATTTGACTTCTTTTTCCTCTCACACTTATCACATGAGTAGGCCTGAGATAAGGAACCTATTTTCTTCTCTCTGGTGATCCTATTGTGAAAATTTGGGTTCCATATGCGTTTTATATGGATTGAACTTTTTCAAACTTCGATTCACATCAGAAGATTGAAATAATGAAAGGGAAGCATCAAGTATGATAGTTATGACTCAGGCCGTTAATGCTCAAGTTGCCGAAGATGCAGAGTTTGCACAATTTGTTTTGAACGCTATTAAAAAGTTCAATTCTAAAAACTGGGGAGATGTGGAACCCGATTCAATAGAAATGAACAATACGGACCCAAAATCAGCACTTGGCATTTACAAGAATTCAAAAGAAAATATCTGGATCAAAAGCGATGATTGCGGGAGTTATTGTGTTCAAACGGTCATGTATCCTAGTGAGTATTAGGGCATAGAGACTTTCTTAATCTTTCTTTACATTGTATCCAATAAGTAGATTCTCATGAAAATATACGAAGTCATTGCTAAATACAAAACAGTGGGATATGTCCAAGATTTGAAAAAAATTCAAAGTCCCTCTGAAGTTTTCTCTTATATGGAAGGAGCTTTTGATAGGTTTATTGAACAGGAGCAGTTTTGGATAATTCTCCTGAACAGCGCAAATCGACCAATCGCAAGAAACATGATAACAGTGGGATTGGTCAACCAGACACAAATCCATGCGAGAGAAGCGTTTCGTTTTGCAATCCGTGAAAATGCAGTAGGAGTAATTTTCGTACATAACCACCCAAGTGGCAACCTCGACCCATCAGGACCAGATATTGAAGTGACAAAGCAACTTATCAAAGCAGGACAAGTGCTGGATATTCAAGTTCTTGATCATATCATTATCGCCGATGTGAAGTACAATAGCATCCGAGAAGTCAAGCCTGAATTATTCAGCTGATCATTTTTATTAAATCTTTAGATATTATTTTCATTAAAAGATTTATTTAATTCTAAATATTTTTTTGAAAGTTTTTCTGTTTTATTAAAATTTTTTTAATCATGTTCATCATTGGAAAAATATTGCGAAATTTTCATATTGATTGCATATATTTTGCCAAAGGCACAATTATGCAAACGATTGATAAAATTTTTAACAATTGCAACAATTCCAGAGAGTAACAGAAAATGAAACCTATACAATATTCAAATTTTTCTGTTTAACATATCAGGACATATCTATTACCATCTTTTATCAAATTTTCCACAGATGCCCACGTAGGGGCAAGTTTTGGAAATCAATGATATATTTTGAAAATTTATGATGAAAAGAAAAGAATCGATATAGATAAATAAAAAATATGTTCAAATGATTATTACGTTGCTTCTTTGCAAAATCTAAAACGAGTAATCCCTATTTTTCATTTATTTCAAACTTCATTTGAGATTGCAAAGTCTCCATTTTATTTCTTTTATATATTCTCAAACGGTTTTCATGAGAACCAATGGAGGCATCTTGGAGAATTTTGATCCGAATGACATCTTTGAGAAATACGACCCCTATATCTATCAGGAATGGTTTGGAAGGCAAAATTTAAGCGAGATGCTAAGGAAGGCAGCCGAATGGATTCCTCTTCACAGGGAGCTTCTAAACATCAGCTATGATGACTGGCAATGGAAAGAATGGAAACCCTATTATGAATTCGCTCTGGACCGATTCATAATTTTTTCTTATCACGAGAAGGAAAGAGAGAAAAATTACAGTAAATAAATCATGTGAATTTCAGGATCAGATGATTTATTTATGTATCTAATTCACAAAATAAAAATCCCAATCTATAGTGGAAACAGCACATTGCGTAAATTGGCAACAATTTTCAATCAATATGAAAATCTTCTGGAATTGAAAAAATATTATTCAATATTGCAACCTTTTACCTGCGGTACATGTTTTGCAAAATTTGAAATCAAACAATATTCTGATACTTTATTTTAATAGTGAAACGTTTCATAAATGCCTATTTATGAAAATAATTGATAAAATTTTTGAACTGTTATCGAAAACCGATTCATGTCAAATAATTATCATTTTTTTTCAATGGATGAATCATTTAAAATATTTTTTCATTTCCAATATTTTTGACAAGTATAATCCACATTTCATTTAATCGAAAACTTTGCAAATTTTTGCATCTGGTAACAATATCAAATATTCAATTTTTCCATGAAATCTTTCTGAAAATTACAAAACTATTTTCCATCGTTTGCCAATATTTACCTACGGTAATTTTTTGCAAAATTTGAAATTGATATTTTAAATATCAGAAACATGTTTCAATGAATGATTTTAATGAAACTGATTGATAAAATATTTGAAATATTATCGGTTCCCGATGAGGATCAAAATAATTATCATTTTTTTCAAAATCTTTCTAATAGATAAATCATTTTTCACTAGATACAATCCCAATTTTATTTAATTAGAAAAATTGCAAAATTTTGCAGGTGGTATCATTTATCACAAAACATTCAAATACTCGATGAAAATATTTGAAATAATTATTCAATCATTGAATAAAATTTTATAAAAGCAGTATGAATCTTATAAACTATTATCATACACATACTACCTCGCAGAATGGATCAGCAATGGTTCATTCTATTTTTTTGTTTCCATACCTTCTACTATTTTCACATCATTCATATATTTTGCGGACTGTTGTGTATATATCCTATCAAGTATATCTGGAGAAAGCTGACACATTTCGTATTCATAATATGCCCATGAAAAGTGTTTGCCACCTGAACGGCATAATCCTGAACGTTTGTAATAGGAATTTCCCCATTCACTAGAATTATATTTAGTTACAATAGAGGGGTCTTTCTCAGGTTTTAGCTCATGACTCCATGAGAAGGGTCTGCATCCTGTGGGGTAGAATTTCAAAAAAGTTTCTTTTTGTTCACGATTCCTGAAGTTCTTTGTAACATAATTCAAAAAAGGACATTCCATGTTCTTGTTTGAATATACGTCAGCTATTTGCACATCAACGATTCCATTTTTCCATGAATCAGATATTATCTCATTGAGATCATCCGGCAATTTACCATCAAAACGAAAAAGAGCGTGAGCGTGCCAAGCTCCTGATTCATGGGGTTCCCTAACGACGAAATAGATGAATTGTTCTTCTTTTTTAGTAAGAATCCGTTCTAATCTCTTCATAAAATTTTTAAGCGTTCGTCCGAATTCGTAATAATCATAAATCTGATCTTGACAGGTGAGAGTAGACCATACGGTATGCCCATCATTGATTATCTCAGGAGAAAAATACTGGTTCAGAATTTTTCTGACTGTCTCTGTAGATCGATAAATTGACTGTGATTTCCTGATTCGCTCTTCAGGAGGTTTATTCATCAAGCTTACTGTTCTTTTCTTAGATTTGACCCCTCTGTGAGTTCTTCTGATAGAAACTCGCCCTGTTGCTTCGTGACAAGTAATTTTGCACAAATCTCCGTCACGAAGGGGAAATGAATCCGCTGGATTAAATTTTTTCTTGTTCTCAACACATACAATTTGTGAATTATTGTTCGCTGACATACATACCTCATTTTGTCAGCGAATAGTTTATACGTGGAGTTTTTACTTTTTATTTTTTTAGAACGCATAAAGGCGCGAATTAGGTATCCTAAACAGCTTTTCAAACGATATTCCTGGATTACAAAAGCTGAGTAACCCCTTCATATCAAGGATTTTCGGACTTTCCCACTAGCTTTACGAATGTAAATAAACTTTTACAATTATTTTAAAAAATAAGTTTGCTTTAATATAATTTCTATAAAATAGCGAGTATATAAATTATGAAATTTTTAAAATATAAAGAATCAAATACTGAAATGGAAAATGCGTTTCAATCTACCATCAGCAGAGCAAGAGAATGTCACGGCACTGAATTTCGCCTAGTCAAAGCGAAAAATATTTATAAAGTGGATGTTTACATTAAAGGCAAAAACAGTCGAGAATTCAGACAATCTTTGCACACCAACAATTTAATGTTAGCGCAACAAATGCTTAATAAATACAATCAAGAGCTACATAAAGGAACACAAGAGGAAAGTTTATTTGTTTCGCTGGAAAATGCGATAGAATTATACTTAAGTCATAAATTAAACGAAAATCAGACTGCCACCTATGCTACTTATAAATCAAAACTTGTGTGGTTTGTTGGTGTTTCTAAAAATAAATTTCAAAAATATACTGTAAGCGATATTTTTGATCCCTATTTCATTAATTTATTGAAAGATGCCATCAGAAAAGATCGAAAAGCATCTTCTGCTCGTTCATACGCGAGGGTCATTTCGTCTTTTTTTAAGTGGTCTCAGAATCATTTTCGTTTTCCTGTTAATGAAAGTATAAAAGAAGCTTTGTTGGACCTTCCCAAAGGTTTTACACGCAAATCCGACATTGATAAAACATCTTTCACTGAAGATGAAACACTGAGATTGCTCTGGGAAACAAAGGATGACATTCTAAGAATTCGAATCATTCTACATATTTTCTGTGGATTACGATCCTATGAGATTCGGAATTTATACTGGGAAGATCTGGATGAAAAAAGAGAATGTATCACTGTTAGAAAAGCGAAGGGAAATGAAAGGGATACAGCACCCTATCCAAAGTGTATTCATTCTATTCTGAATATTATCAGGCCAAAGGGAGATTTATGTGGTAAAACTATTTTTCCACCTTCTTCCAGCAGAGATTTTCGTTCGTTATACAGAAATTATCTCATCCGACTGAATTTGACTGAAAATAATCCTCGTGACCTGACCAATAAGCTCAGAAGAACTGGTGCCAGATTAAATGAAAGATATGGTGGAAACAAGACCCGATTAGGGCGACACCAGCTTCCGAACATTGATGAAGTATACAGAAACAAAGATGATGAGCTGAAACAGGTTAATGAAGCCTGGAATAAGATAAGACATCTCTTTCAGGCTTCACAAAAAAAATCTGATACATTGGTGAAACATGAGAAAGAAAGATATCAAAAGTTCATAAACCCTCCAGTGTCCAGATTTGTTAATATGTTAATGGGTTCACAAAATATTGACTGCTGTAGAGATATCGGAATCTAATACATGTGAATAAATGGACAGTGTGATGCTTGCAGTGGAATGCCGCATCAGCTTCTGCACCACCCTGATATTTACCCCAGCTCTCAAAAGATTGCTGCAAAAAGAATGCCTGAGCTTATGATGCCCACCATCGGTCATTAGTTTTGCCCTAACTATTGAGATTTTGAACCATGCCAATAATGTATCATCACGCTGAGGAAATGGAGTCGAAAAAATGTTTCCAGTACAAGTATCATTATAAACGGACGAAATCAATTCCATCAATTTATCAGAAATTGGTAGTGTTGCAAACTTTCCCATTTTTCCAATAAGACTGAATGTTTTGCTTTTCAAATCCAGATCATCCCATTTCATGTTGAGAGATTCAGAAAACCGCAATCCTGCATAAGCCATGAATCCTAGAAACAACTTGTGATGTGGACTCACTGCATTTTCCAGTATTCTTCCAACTTCTTCCATTGTCCAAAAACCTCGTTCAACATATTGATCATGCCTGATTATCTTGAACTTCGCATATGGATGGAAGGATTCCATCTCATAACGTTCACAAGACCAGATGCACCATCTGCGTAGTAATTTCCAGCGTTCCTGAACAGTTCTTGTACTGCCCGCATATCTAGACGCAAGAAATTTGGTCAGCACAGTAGGAGTTATCTGACGCAGGGTTCCCACATTTTCTTCTTTCAAAAAAAGCCAAATTTGCCTGATTTTGCTCAGATATGTCTCATAGGTAAGCTTATTTTTGGTTGATAAATAGGCGGAAAAATCGTTTTCTGCCGTAATAATATCCACGTCTTTGTAGCTTTTCCTGATCGCTTCCGGCAGCATCTCTTCTGCTTGTTTGTTCCGTAACCATTCCTGTGCAACTGATTTTTCCGTGGTCATCAGGGAAACGAATTTTATTTTTCCATCCACACTAGAATGAGCGCAGCCATACCAGTTTTTGTTGCCTCTGGAAATGTGAATCTGCCGAATTGAGTACCTTGTTTTGTCCATTCTGGAACCTCTGATTAGGGTTCCATCAACACGGAAAGTGTGTAAATTCAGCACACAGAAAACGTATGAAAAGCTCTATTTTGTTGGGATTTGCAGAGAAAATGGTATCAGGTCCAAGACCTACAGGTGCAGACTGACCAATAATACATTTTTCAAAGGCACAAAAAAAGGCCTGAAAACATTCAGACCTTCATATTTAATTTTCAAAAAGACTAATCATCATTTCG
>Ga0209373_10004222_pt1 | contig 12567 bp, 10 predicted proteins | sample Higcelweek5metaG_FD_187173 | JGI IMG/M metagenome (GOLD analysis project Ga0209373, IMG submission 187173) | Freshwater pond sediment microbial communities from the University of Edinburgh, under environmental carbon perturbations - High... | ecosystem: Environmental > Aquatic > Freshwater >... | reverse complement strand
TGATTTTACAATTTACAACTTCAACAATTCAAATATCAGCAACATAAGCGAAGCTTTAAATGCAGCTTACAAACGAGGTGTAAAAATCAGGCTCATTAGTTGTGGTACTGCATTGAATTTGGCTCTTAATGACCTAGCCCCTGAAGTTCCGGCACTTATTGCGCCAACCAGCGAAGAGCGCGAAGGTATCATGCACAATAAATTTGTGGTTTTTGATGCACACGCTGTCGATCCTAATATTCCAATTGTTTGGACAGGCGCCACAAATTTCACTGATGGTCAGATCAATACCGATCCTAACAACGTAATTATTTTTCAGGATCAGAGTTTAGCCCTGGCTTACGAAATAGAATTTGAAGAGATGTGGGGTTCTTCTACCGAAACTCCTTCGTCTGAAAATGCCCGATTTGGAGCGTTCAAGAAAGACAATACGCCTCACGAATTTATTATAGGGGGCAAAAACGTTGAATGTTACTTTAGCCCTTCCGATGGTACAAATCAAAAGCTTATTGATGCGATAAATAGTGCCGATAACGATCTTAGTATCGCAACCATGGTATTTACCCGTTCCGATTTAGCTTATAGCATTAAAGACGCTAAAACAAGAGGTGCAGAAGTAAATATCCTTACCAATGCTGTTGACGGAAATACAGAACTCGTAAATGACATTCTGACTTCGGCGTTAGGTGTTCAGCATTATGTGTACGACGATTACATTTTGGGAATTATGCACCACAAATATGCGGTTATTGATCAGGATAAACCTGATTCAGACCCAATTGTAATTACCGGATCTCATAATTGGAGTGCAGCGGCTAATGATAAGAATGATGAAAATACTGTAATTGTCCACGATGCAACTATCGCAAACATTTACTATCAGCAGTTTGTGTGGAATTTCCTTGCCAATCACGGTAGTTTCGATGATGTTGTTGCAGCTCCGGTTGCAGTAAACGATTCGGTTTCTGTAACAAAAAATGGGTTGGTTTCGATTAGTGTTCTTGATAACGATTTAATCGCTTCTTCTGTCGATTTGGTTATTGAAACCAATGCAAAGAATGGCAATTCATTCATTCCATTTACGAGTCCAAATGCAATTAGTTATCAGGCAAAAGATAATTTTGTAGGTATCGATTCTATTGTCTACAAAATTGTTTATCAAACCGATAACTCGCTTTTCGATTATGGAACAATCTACATTTCTGTTCTTTCAGATGTTGGTGTGAATGCTGAAAATCAACTTTCGACTAAGATAATGCCTAACCCGGCTTCCGACATTTTGAAAGTGATTTCAAGTAAGGATATTAACTCCGTTTCGGTCTTTGATATGGATGGAAAAATTCTTCTGAAAAAAGAAAATTGCGCAGGAAAATCTGAATTAGTCGATGTATCAAAATTAAGAAAAGGCATCTACTTCTTACAAATTCAACATTCTGATAATCAAATCAGAAATATGAAGCTTATAAAGAATTAATTTTTCTCAAAACATCTGAAGAAGGTTTCATGTTACTAGAGCATGAAACCTTTTTCTTTTTCCATACACATCTTTCGGAACGATTTACGGTTGTTCGACAATACTGCGCTTATTGCCGCTCTCGAACAATCGGAACAAGTAATGCCAGTTTATATCCTCGACAAGGCTCAGATTCCCAACACAAATGGTTTTCGGTTTTTGATGAACAGTTTGAAAGAGCTGAATGAAGAACTAAAATCGAAGGGTTCGCAACTCTTTATTTTCAAAGGAATTGCACACCAAGTTGTTGAAAATTTATTGCAGCAACAACCCATCGAAGCCATCTTTATAAACCGCGATTACACACCATTTAGCCTCCAGCGCGACGAAGAGATTGCCAACGTTTGCAAACAACAGAAGGTGAAGTTCCTTGCTTATGCCGACGCCCTGCTCACCGAGCCCGAGCTGGTCAGAAAGTCAGATGGAACACCATATACAATATTCACCCCGTTCTTCAACAAAGCAAAACAACTGTCGGTTCCACAACCAAATGGAAATGAGTATCGAAACTATTTTCCAGGCGATATTAAACTTCAAAATGTCGAGAAAATTCAGTCTGATTTTTATACTTCAAGAAACACCAATCTGCGTTTAAATGGCGGAAGAAAAGAGGGTGAATTTCTTTTGAGCAGCATTGATAACCTTTCCGATTACGAAGAAACGAGGAATATTCCTTCGATTAAAGGAACTTCACTTTTGTCGTCCCACCTTAGGTTTGGAACAGTTTCAATACGCGAAACTTATTACCAGATTGCCGATACATTTAACGAAGAACATCCGTTAATCAGGGAGCTTTACTGGCGCGATTTTTTCACCCACATTGGCTTTCATTTTCCGCACGTTTTTGGTAACGCCTTCAAAGAAAAATTTCAGCAAATTGAATGGGCTACAAGTGAAGAAAATTTCAGCCGTTGGTGCTCCGGAACTACAGGTTTCCCTATTGTTGATGCCGGAATGCGCGAATTGGTATCAACAGGTTACATGCACAACCGTGTCCGAATGATTGTTGCTTCTTTCCTGGTGAAAGATCTTCATATCGACTGGCGTATGGGCGAACGTATCTTTGCAACCCACCTTATTGATTACGACCCTGCTGTGAACAACGGCAACTGGCAGTGGGCAGCTTCAACAGGTTGCGATGCACAGCCTTATTTCCGCATTTTTAATCCTTGGAGCCAACAGCAGAAATTCGATCCCGAATGCATCTACATCAAAAAATGGATTCCTGAATTACGAATATATAGCCCGAAAATAATTCACAAAATTGCTGAATCTCCACTGTTGAATTCAGCTTACGTTCAACCAATTATAAAACACGAAGAGGAAGCCCACTACTCAAAAATGCTTTTCAGCAAACAGGTATAAGGTGGATCTTACTAACAAGTTTTTACACAGCCCTAAATAATCGTAACGTCTCAACTATCTATTCGGTTTTGCTCTTGATACTTGTGTCTTGATACTTGATTCTGAAAGTTACAAAAACAAATTATTTACGGATGAAAAATGTATTTTAGCCAAAATTTTAAACTTGAAATTATGACCACAACTTATAAACGAATCCTTTTAAAACTTTCGGGCGAATCGTTAATGGGCTCGAAAGGTTATGGAATTGACCCGGTTAGGCTCGATTCTTACGCTAATCAGATTAAAGAGATTTCAGAAATGGGAATCCAAATTGGAATTGTAATTGGAGGCGGGAACATCTTCCGTGGATTAAGTGGTGCAGCCAGCGGTTTCGAGCGTGTAAAAGGCGATCAGATGGGAATGCTTGCAACTGTAATCAACAGTTTGGCTTTGCAGTCATCGCTCGAGAAAATTGGCGTAAAAGCGCACACTTATTCGGCAATCAGAATGGAACCTATTGGTGAGTATTACTCGAAACAAAAGGCTTTAGATGCCCTTAATAATGGCGAAATTGCCATCATCTCCGCCGGAACCGGAAACCCATTCTTTACAACCGATACCGCTTCGGCTCTTCGTGCTGTTGAAATTGAAGCCAATGTTATGCTGAAAGGCACCCGCGTTGATGGAATTTACACTGCCGATCCTGAAAAAGATCCTACAGCTGTTAAATTCGACAAAATTACTTACGACGAAGTTTACACCCGCGGCCTAAAAGTGATGGATCTTACCGCAACAGCGATGTGCAAAGAGAATAAAATGCCAATCATTGTTTTCGATATGGATACCGAAGGAAACCTTAAGAAAGTGCTTTCGGGCGAAAAGATAGGAACGCTGGTTTACTAATCGATTTACTGAACAACAACTAGTTATAACCCGCTTTGTTCTTCAAAGCGGGTATTTTTTTGCCGTTTAATGTAGATATCGATAGCCACAATAACAGCCGTGAAGCCCCAGAATGGAACCGAGGCTTTGTCGGTATCAAGGAAGTTGTTCAATACGCTGTGGGCGTAATAGGTAATCAGCCCTAAAAATGCTGACATAAGCAAGGTTTTCAACCTCTTATCGTCGGTTGCCGAATATGCCCTGATGCCAATTGTTAGCACTACGATAATAATAGCAATAAAGCTAAGCGAACCAATAATCCCGGTTTCGGCCATAGCTCCAAGGTATTCGCTATGGGCATTACCGCCATCGCCAGAGTTTGTGCTTATAATTGTTCGTTGCGATGCTACCTGATAAGGGGCATATTTCATGGCATAAGTACCTGGTCCCCACCCTGTAATTGGTCTTTCACTGAACAGCTTTATGGCGCAGTTCCAACGGTTTATCCTTTCAAGATTTGAGGCATCGGTCGAAATGTTGGTCATCGAAGAAAGATGATCCATCAAATTGGCCGATGAATCCTGCGAATTTTGTTCTAATTTTTGAAGTATCTGTTGCTGGAAAGTAAACACAATAATCAGCAGGCTTACAAATGTTATCAAGATTGTCTTAAACTTAATCTTTAGTCTGATTATCATCCAAATACCGGCAACAAGAAACAAGCTTAACCACCCGGCCCTGGCATACGAAAGTATTTCGGCAACAAAGAACAATGCAGTTACTCCCCATACCCAAAAACGCATCTTCAAGTTGTCTTTGTAATAATAAGAGAACCCCATTAAGAAAGGGATGTACATTGCCAAAATTGCCCCATACGAAGTGTGGTCGTTAAAGAAAGGCGACATCACAAAGTGGGCAGCTTGGTCGTCCCACAAACCATATCCTAAGTGCCTGAAAATTGTATATGCAATGACCGGAATAAAAGCAATAACATAAAGCCACACAAAGCGTTCGATATTTTTCTGCTGTTGGAAAAGATACGCAAGAATAAAAAAGAAAATAACTATGAACCAAGTTCTTGCAATAAAAAATTTAAACGAAACCAACGGCAACGAGCTTGTTATTGATGTAATAAAAATCCACCCTAAATAGAAATAGATAACTTTTGATATTGGATGCCTTGTAATTTCTTTCCCAAGTCCTTCTTTATAAATCAACGAAATCAGGAAAACAATCAGAATGCCCAGCAGCAATGGTTCGGTGGGCATATTTATATTGAACGGTAACCCCGAAACTATTTCGCTAAGCGGTATTGAAAAGGGAGTGCAAAATATGGCAAGCCATATCAGTTTGTCGTACGAATAAAATGCGGTGAGAATGACCATGAAAATAACAGGAATAACAACACCAAGAAGTGTATCCTTCTTTAAAACCAAGTAAGCATTCATAAAAATAAATGCTAACGAAATGGCATAAAAAAGGATATACTTTAACCAGCTGTCTGGTATGATATTATTATTCGGCTGAATTTCTTTCACGAATGAAATCTATCAACAATACAGAGACCATAGCGGCAAAAAGGGTTGCAATAGTTGAAAGGAATACGATCAACCAACGAACAGGGTACGATTTTTTATCGGCAGGGAATGGATTTTCGACCACAATTCCGTACGAGATCTTTTTAGTTCCGTGGCTTATACCCCAATCTTGTTGAACTTTCAATGAGTCGGCAACCCTTTCAAATTCTTGAAGTTGGTTTTGCATCCTCTGAAATTCGCCTCCTTTGGCTTTAAGGCTTTCGATCAGCTCTTTTGCCGGTTTTGTGTTTCCACTTTTAGCAGCAGCTTCCATCAAACCAGTAGTTGCACCTTCAACCTGAGTTTCATAATCGAGTAATCCGTATTGGCTCCTCAACTCGTTCATAATTATTGTTAGCGAGTCGATTTCCTTGTTCTTTTTTTCCAGATCGTGTGCGGCTATTTCAGCAACTTCGAGGTATTTAACCGAATGCTGGTACTGAAGCATCTGGTTGAAGTAGAGCATTAATGAATCGACCATATCTGAAGCCCGTTGTGGGTTTTCGTCCAAAACTTTAATTTCTACCGACTCGAATTCTGTCTTTTTGAAACTGATATTCTTGTTGAATTTATCGAGGATATAGGTCTTATATAAAGGATCTTGACGATTAACTTTATAAACCTTGTAGAGCTCAAAAGCGTCAATCAAACGAAACTTAATATCAACCGAACGGATATTTTCGAGTAACTGTTCACTTTCCGACTCCTCGCTATAAACCTGAAAGTTGACAGGGTAAAGTTTACCCGACGACTTGTACTTTGGCTTTATAAACAAAGGTGATGAGATGATTACCGAAAGCACTATAGCAGCTGCTACAGCTATCAAAATGTGGGTTTTCCATTTCCACAGCGATTTAAAAATCCGCTCGTTGTTAAAAAAGTTCTCCATAAGAATAGATTATCGTTGTCAACTAAAGTCAACGTATGAATTTAACTTTTAGTATTTATACAAACTTCTTTTTTGTGACCTACACAAAGAAATTGTTACTCTGCAATCAGTAAATAGTAGTTCTTTTTCCCTTTCTGAACAAGTATGTACTTATTTCCAATCAGATAAGAACTATTTACAATCAGGTCGAGATCGCCGGCTTTTTCTTTGTTCAAGCTTAAGCCATTGCCTTGAATTGTACGGCGCAGTTCGCTTTTCGTTGGAAAAACGGCTGTTTTATCGGCCAGTAAATCGGCAACAGGAATTCCGGTTTCCAATTCTGTTTTTGAAATTGTGAACTGTGGAACGCCTTCGAAAACGGCAAGGAATGTACGTTCGTCGAGTTTCTTTAGCTGATCGGCAGTACCTTGCCCAAAAAGAATTTGCGAAGCTTCAATTGCAGCTTCAAGATCTTCTTTTGAATGTACCATAGTGGTAACTTCTTCGGCAAGCCTTTTCTGAAGCAGGCGTAAATGAGGTGCTTCGGTGTGTTGGTTAATCAACTCAGCAACTTCATTCTGTGTTAAGAGGGTAAATATCTTGATGTACTTCTCGGCATCGGTATCCGAAGTGTTCAACCAGAATTGGTAGAAAGCATAAGGCGAAGTCCTTTCAGGATCAAGCCAAACGTTTCCCGATTCAGTTTTCCCGAATTTTCCACCATCGGCTTTGGTAATCAGCGGGCAAGTCATTGCAAAAGCTTCGCCACCTGCAACCCTCCTGATAAGTTCAGTGCCTGTGGTAATATTTCCCCATTGATCCGATCCTCCCATTTGCAAGCGGCAATTCTCGGTCTGATAGAGGTGCAAAAAGTCGGTTCCCTGAACAAGTTGGTAAGTAAATTCGGTAAACGAAAGCCCCGAAGTACCTTCTCCGGCAAGACGTTTCTTAACCGAATCTTTAGACATCATATAGTTTATCGTGATGTGTTTTCCAATATCGCGAATGAACCCAAGGAATGAAAATTCTTTCATCCAGTCGTAGTTGTTAACCATTTTTGCCTGATTAGCAGCACCCGACGAAAAATCGAGGAAACGGCTGAGCTGGTTTTTGAGGCAATCTTGATTGTGGCGGAGTGTATTTTCGTCAAGCAGGTTTCTCTCCTGCGATTTGCCCGAAGGGTCGCCAATCATTCCGGTAGCACCACCAACCAAAACAATGGGACGGTGACCGCAAACTTGTAAGTGCTTAAGCATCATTACTGAAACTAAGTGCCCAATGTGAAGTGAATCGGCCGTTGGGTCAATTCCAACATAAGCAGATGTCATCTCTTTTGCAAGTTGTTCTTCGGTACCGGGCATCATGTCGTGAATCATGCCCCTCCATTTTAGCTCTTCAATAAAATTCATATCAATTAAACTTTTTGACGATATTTATTACCTATTGTAATGATTAGAAATCGATTCTAATGGGCGGCAAAAGTACAAAAATATAGTCAGCAGAGAAATAATAATTTCTGATTGAAAAGAATGAAGGAGCAACGAACAAGTAAGAGACTTAGATGTAGAATCGAAATTGATTTAAGTCGGAATTACCTAATCGTATCTTGAACAATTTCATCTTCATCATCATCGGGTGCAGTTGAATTCTGCGACTTACTTTTCGGATCAACATCATCTTTTATCTCTTCGAACGCACTTTTAAGAAAAGGCAATGTGCTGATAGATAAATTTCGAAGTGGAGCCGTGAGTTTTGCTTCCTGAATTTTCTTTTCTGGAATTCCCGACACAAAATCATTCAACCCTCCAATAAGGAGTAGAACAATGCCGATAATAAAGGCCGATTTGAAAACAGCGAAGAACATACCTAAAATACGGTTAGCTGCTCCCATCGACACTCCTTCGAACGATGTTTCGATGGCATGTGCAAGTACATTTACTAAAATGATAATGAAAATAAAGGTGAGGATAAAAGCTATGATATTTACGTGTTCATAAGTAACATCGAGTCTGCGGACTAAGAAAGTTTCGATGGCTCCCGAAAATTTTATTGCGCCCCAAATGCCTGCAACCAATCCAATTAATGAGGCAACTTCGTAAATTAATCCTTTCGTTAATCCACCTATTGCTGATGCAATTAGAAGAATGATTATGATTAAATCGATGTAATTCATGGCTTTTATTCAATTTTTGTTCGAAGCAAATTTATAATCATTGACAGAAGAGGAAGTTTTTTTAGCCTATTTTTTTTGTATTTTCACCTACAAAATATCACTAAAAAGCGGAAGCTATGGGTTTTTTCAATAAAAATGTCCAAAAACTGTTCACTCTTCAGTATAAGAAGATCGATTTTTTTAGCAAAAACCCCATCGAAATGCAAGAGCAAGTATTGAAGGATTTATTGGAGAAAGCTCGTAAAACCGAATGGGGAAATCAATTTGGCTATAAAAGCATTTCAAACTCAAAAGAATTCAGCCGAGATGTCCCTCTAAACGATTATGAGACCCTGAAAGCGTTAATTGAAAGAATGATTGCAGGCGAGAAAAACATCCTTTGGCCGGGGCAGGTGAAATGGTTTGCTAAATCGTCGGGGACTACCAACGACAAAAGTAAGTTCATCCCCGTTAGCGACGAATCGCTCCACAATTGCCACTTTAAAGCTGCTCTCGATATTTTTGCCCTTTATGTGAAAAACAACCCCGAGAACAATATTTTAATGGGCAAAAATCTTTCAATTGGTGGAAGCCAAAAAGTTAGCAGCCTCAGCACAAAAACCCGTACAGGCGACCTTTCGGCAGTTATGCTTTACAATCTGCCTATTTTTTCAAGGTTTAAAAATACGCCATCTTCCGACATTTCACTGATCCCTGATTTTGAAGAAAAGATCGAAAAAATTATAAAGTCTACTATCAATGAGAATATAACCAGTTTCTCAGGCGTTCCTTCTTGGTTCCTGATTATGATTAGGCGGATACTGGAAGAAACCGGGAAAGACAACCTACTTGAAGTTTGGCCAAATCTTGAGCTTTTTACTCACGGCGGTATTTATTTTGAACCTTACAGAGAACAGTACAAGAAGCTTATTCCTACCGATAAGATGCACTATATGAACACATATAACGCATCGGAAGGGTTCTTTGGAATTCAGAGCAACCTTAATTCAGACGACCTGCTTCTGATGCTCGACTATGGAATTTTTTATGAATTTATCCCGATGGAATCTTTCTTCGAGGAGGATAAAAAAGTTATTCCTCTTGGCGAAGTTGAACTTGGGGTGAACTATGCAATGGTTATTTCGACAAATGGCGGTTTATGGCGTTACATTATTGGCGACACAGTGATGTTTACTTCAAAGTTTCCTTTCAAAATAAAAATTACAGGCCGTACCAAACATTATATCAATGCCTTTGGCGAGGAGCTGATTGTTGATAATGCCGAAAAAGGGTTACAAAAAGCTTGCGAACTTACCAGTGCTGTAATTAGTGAATATACTGCCGGGCCGGTTTTTATGGGTGAAAAAAATAAGGGTTGCCACCAGTGGATTGTTGAGTTTGAAAATGAACCCAACGACCTTGCCAAATTTGTTGAGGCACTCGATTCTGAACTCAAATCGTTGAACTCTGACTACGAAGCAAAACGACATAAAGATATTACATTAACTCAGTTGCAACTTATTGTTGCACCTAAAGGAACGTTCTACGAATGGCTAAGGAGCAAAGGCAAAGTTGGTGGTCAAAACAAAATACCCCGACTTGCCAACAATCGCGAATACCTCGATCCGCTTTTGGATATCTTGAACAAATAGAATTGCCCGGTTTCCAAAATTGATTTGATTTAATCTGATTAAACCCCGGTTGATTTTGATTGATATTATTACCTTCGTTGAACTAAAATCATTAAAAAATTTACCATGCATATTGCAATTGCCGGAAATATTGGAGCAGGAAAAACCACATTAACATCTTTGCTTGCAAAACATTACAACTGGAAACCGAACTACGAAACAGTCGACAACAACCCATATTTAGACGATTTCTACAATGACATGCAACGTTGGTCGTTCAATCTTCAAATATTTTTCTTGAACACCCGTTTCAAGCAAATAATTGAAATTGTGAACTCGGGCGAAAACGTAATTCAGGACCGTACCATTTATGAAGATGCCGAAATATTCGCACCAAACTTGCACGATATGGGCTTAATGTCGACCCGCGATTTCGAAAACTACAAAGCCCTTTTCGATATCATGATCGACCTTATCCGTAAGCCCGACCTGCTGATTTACCTCCGGGCTTCGGTGCCAACACTTGTAAATCAGATTCAGTTGCGCGGTCGGGCTTATGAAGAATCAATCCGCCTCGATTACCTGAAGATGCTTAACGAACGGTACGAACTTTGGGTTAGCAAATATACCGGTAGCAATATGCTCATTATTAATGTCGACGATCTCGACTTCCAAAACAACCCGGAAGACCTGAGCAAGATTATCGACAAGGTTGATGCCCAAATCCACGGACTTTTTTAGAAAATTCAACATTGAATAATTCAATCCTGCCGAAAACCGATGCAGGATTTTTTTTAATCGAACAAAAATGACAACTAGAAAACTTGAGCAGTTCAACCGACTGCTCGATATAATGGACGAATTGCGGGTTAAATGCCCTTGGGACAAAGAGCAAACCCTCGAAAGTCTACGGCATCTTACTATTGAAGAAACCTACGAATTGGGCGATGCCATTTTAAAAGGAGATATGCCCGAACTCAAAAAAGAGTTGGGCGATTTGCTGTTGCACATTGTTTTCTATGCCAAAATTGCCGACGAGCAAAATGCTTTCGACATTGCCGATGTAATCGAATCGTTGTGCGAGAAGCTGATTTTCCGCCACCCCCATGTTTTTGGCGATGTGAATGTTGAAAATGCCACCGAAGTGACCCAAAACTGGGAAGCACTGAAGCTGAAAGAGAAAGACCGGAAAAAGAGAGTTTTGGAAGGCGTTCCCGATTCGCTGCCTGCAATGGTAAAAGCAATTCGCATTCAAGATAAAGCCCGTGGAGTTGGTTTCGATTGGGAAGAAAACGAGCAGGTTTGGGATAAAGTGAAAGAAGAGTTTGCAGAGTTCGAAGCCGAAGTAAAATCGGGAAATGTAAAAGATATGGAGAAAGAATTTGGCGACATGCTTTTTTCATTGGTAAATGCTGCCCGGTTATATAAAATTGACCCCGATGCAGCTCTCGAACGCACAAACCTGAAATTCATAAAACGTTTCAATTACCTCGAGGAGCAGACACTTGTAAAAGGTCGATCGTTACACGACATGAGCCTTGCCGAAATGGATCTCATTTGGGAAGAAGCCAAAAAGTTTGATAAATAGTATGTTGCGTAAAATATCGTTACTGTTGGCCATCTGCCTTTGTCTTCAAATATCTGTTTTGAAAGCCGAAAAGCGCGATTCGAGTATCGTTAAAACTGTGATTGTTCATGGGCTGAACGATACCAAAAGTTGGGTGCTTTCGCCTTTAAAATGGGATGCTAAAGATTGGCTCGTGTTTGGTGGCATTTCAGCAGCCACCGGTTCTTTAATTGCATGGGCCGATCAGCCAATATATTCCAACGTAAATAAAATTCACTCAAAAACCTTCGATAAAGTTGCAATTGGACTCGAACCGGCAGGTTATGCCTATCCAATAGCAGCCATTGCCGGGTTCATGGTTCACGGGTTAATTGCAAAAGACAACTACTCGGTCGAGACTTCACTAATTGCTTCTGAAAGCATCTTCTTGTCGACATTGCTTGTGCAGGGCGTAAAATACACTTGCGGAAGATCTCGTCCCGATAATTGGGGAACCGGAGACTCGCATAACTGGGGAGGTCCGTTTTCGGGCGGAAACTCTTTCTTTTCGGGACACACAACGGCAGCTTTTTCTGTTGCTTCGGTCATTGCTTACCGCTACCGCGATACAAAATGGGTTCCAATCGTTTCGTACGGATTGGCAACATTGGGAGGCTTAGAACGCATTTACGATAACCGGCATTGGGCCAGCGACGTGCTAATGGGGGCAACCGTTGGAACTGCAACCGGCATTCTGCTTTGCAAACAGTGGGAAAAGAATTCAATCCAATTTTTCCCAACAGTAACAACCAATGGAGCAGGGCTTTCTGTAGTGATCCCAATTAAATAAACACACTTCTACACTTTTCTGAAAAGAGTTATCTTTGCCGCTTCACATATCTTAATATACGAATGAATATTGGCAACATTGAGCTGGGTAAACTCCCGCTTTTTTTAGCTCCGATGGAGGATGTTACGTACAAGTCGTTCCGCTACATGTGCAAAAAGTACGGTGCCGATGTAATGTATACCGAATTCGTTTCGAGCGAGGCGC
>Ga0209373_10004220_pt1 | contig 12574 bp, 9 predicted proteins | sample Higcelweek5metaG_FD_187173 | JGI IMG/M metagenome (GOLD analysis project Ga0209373, IMG submission 187173) | Freshwater pond sediment microbial communities from the University of Edinburgh, under environmental carbon perturbations - High... | ecosystem: Environmental > Aquatic > Freshwater >... | reverse complement strand
GGCATTTCGTATTTTGCTTGTTGCATGCTTTTCAAAAGCTATTTCCGCATCGTCTGCCGCAAAACCCGAACCGTTATCTGTTATTCTTATATATTTAATTCCGCCTGCCTTGATTTCGATTTCGATAGAAGTCGCCCCGGCATCAATGGAATTCTCCACCATTTCTTTAACAACAGAGGCAGGTCTTTCGATAACTTCGCCGGCGGCTATTTTACAAGCGGTCAATTCGTCAAGAACTATAATATTTCCCATGTCTAATATCCTCCGCTGTTTTATTTACGTAACATTGCTTTCTGTTTGAGTGAATAAAGAACATTCAAAGCTTCTATCGGTGTCATTGATTGAACATCAAGTGTCTTTAACTCTTCAACAATTTCATCTTGTGCTGCAGTATTAGCGGTAAAAGAAAACAAATCAAACTGCGAATTGTCCGCTGATGCTTTTTGTCTTTTTATTGATTTTATTTCTTTATGACTTATGTCTTGTTCTTCAAGCGTCGCGAGTATTTCTTTTGCTCTCACGGTAACCGACTTGGGAATTCCGGCAAGCGCCGCTACAGCTATACCATAACTACGATCAGCTCCGCCCCTTTTGACTTTACGTATAAAAATTATCTCGTCTCCATTTTTCTTAACCGCGATACAGTAGTTCTTTACTCCTGTAATCTGTCCTTCAAGTTCGGTTAATTCATGGTAATGTGTCGCAAACATCGTTCTACTTTTGATATTGCCCGATATATATTCGAGAACCGCCCATGCTATACTAAGTCCGTCAAATGTACTTGTTCCTCTCCCTATTTCGTCTAAAATCAATAGACTTTTTGAAGTGGCATTAGTTAAAATGTTAGCGACTTCCGTCATCTCGACCATAAACGTACTTTGTCCGGAAGCCAAATCATCGGACGCACCTACCCTGGTAAAAATTCTGTCTACCACTCCGATTTTCGCACTATCAGCAGGAACAAAGCTTCCAGCTTGTGCCATTAGAACAATCAAAGCGACCTGACGCATATATGTTGATTTACCCGCCATGTTAGGTCCTGTTATTACTAGCATTGAATCATCATTTGAATTTATCAAAACATCATTTGGCACAAAATTTCCCGGCATCATGTGTTCTACTACAGGATGACGTCCTTCGTTTATTTCAATTATTTCATCGTTGTTTACTAATGGTTTTGTGTATCCTTCTCTATCTGCAACTTCTGCGAGAGACGCAATAGCATCAAGACAGGAAATAGCATATGCTGTTGATTTCAGTCTTTCAACTTGCAACGCTACTGTTTCACGTATCTGTATGAATTGATCATATTCCAGAGTCGTTAATTTATCTTCAGCTCCTAAAATAGTATCTTCCATTTTTTTGAGCTCATCTGTAATATATCTTTCATTATTTACTAATGTTTGTTTTCTTATATATCTATCAGGTACCAGATTTAAATACATCTTTGTTACTTCAATGAAATATCCAAATACCGAATTATAGCCAATTTTGAGATTTTTGATTCCTGTTTCGGTACGCTCACGGGCTTCCAAATCAGCTAACCATTTTTTGCCGTCGCGTGTCGCAGCGGTGCACTCATCGATTTCTTTGTTATATCCTTCTTTGATGATACCGCCATCTTTTATGGTAATCGGAGGTTCATCGTTTATTGAGCTGCTTAACAAATCAAAAATATCCGTTAATAAATCCAAACGTCCTAATTCTTTTTGTAGCATCGCACATTCACAATTTTTTAGAATGTTCACAACATAAGGAATTTGCCCTAAGGATTGACGCAGCGAAACTAAATCGCGAGCGTTAACGGTTCCGAGGACTATTTTACCGGTAAGTCTTTCGATATCGTAAATTCCTTCCATAAGTTCTCGAAGTTCACTTCTGACCATGAATTTATCTTTGAATTCACCAACAGCGTCAAGTCTTTTATTTATTTCTTCAAGATCCACCAAAGGCTGTTCTATCCACTTTTTGAGTGTTCGACCGCCCATAGAAGTTACTGTTTTGTCAAGAACCCAAAGTAGCGAACCGCGTTTGTTCTTATCTCGCAATGTTTCTGTTATTTCAAGGTTTCTTCTAGATGCAGCATCAAGAATTAAAAAATCGTTTGTGGCATAAAAATCGATGTGTAAAATATTCTTCAATTCGACTTTTTGTGCGCTTTCCACATAAGCTATCAAGGCTCCTGCGGCATTAACCGAAAAATCGTATTTTGTTATTTTCTGTTGTTTGTTTAAATATGGAGTAAGTTTCTCACAACTAAGTGAAAAATCATAATTTTCTTTATCGAAAGCTCCGATATACGCAGATGTAATACCGGATAAACGTGCGTTTAATATATCAATATTATCCGCATCACTGTTAATAATAATTTCTGAAGGTGAATATCTTGCCACCTCGTCAAGCAATTTATTTAATGTGTTTCCAATTGTTATAGATGTGGTGTGAAGTTCGCCTGTTGAAATATCTGCAGCTGCCACACCATACATATTTTTGCAGCTATAAACTGAAAGAATATAATTGTTTGATTTTTGATTGAGAAGTTGATCTTCTGTAACTGTTCCTGGAGTATAAACTCTTATAATATCGCGTTTAACAATTCCGACTGCGTTAGCCGGATTTTCCATTTGTTCGCATACAGCGACTTTATAACCTTTATTAATTAAACGGCTGATATATGAAAGCGCTGCATGATAAGGAATCCCGCACATCGGGGCGCGTTGATCCATTCCACAATCACGCCCTGTCAGTACGAGTTCTAATTCACGGGATGCAGTTTGAGCATCCTCAAAAAACATTTCATAAAAATCCCCAAGCCTAAAGAACAAAATACAATCCTTGCACTTTTCTTTGACTTCAAGGTATTGCTTCATCATAGGTGTAAATTCAGCCATGTTAATTGATCCTTCTTACTTGCATGAATTTTAGTGACAACCAGAACAACCACCGCAGTCGCCGCCGCAAGAACCTTCTTCTTGTCCGCCGCTGACATAAAGCTCAATAATGCTGTTAATATTCTTCATCATTGTTTCAAAGCCCTTACGAGAATCAAAATATCTTTTTGTGACTTCATATGTATTGAGTTCTTCTTGTTTGCCAAGTAAAATATCTCTAATTTTCTCGAGTCCTTCTTTGTCCATTTCATCTCTTGATGCCATAACCATTTTACCCTGTAAATCCTTAAATTCTGACAATAATTGTTGAGCTTTTTCGTCAGCTAATACAGCAGTTTCACTTGCTCTGTATTCAACCAATTCACCACTTTCAGCTATTGCTGTTCCTAACTGTGTTGCTGCTTCTACATAATCCATAAATTAAATCTCCTCTGTTAAATATTTATTTCCATCAAGTGACCATGTTTGAACGTTACTAATTTCAACTTCAACAATTCTTCCAGTCACATCAATATCACTTTCAAAATTTACTATTTTATTTTCTTGCGTTCTTCCGGTATATTTTTTGATATCCGTTCTACTCTTGCCTTCTACCAATACCTTAACACGTTTACCTAAATATGTATCATTTATTTCGCGGCTTATGCGGTTTTGTATTTCAATTAGTTTGTTAAAATGTTCTTTAACGATGTTCTCGTCCACCTGGTCTTCTCTTTCTGCGGCCGGTGTCCCCTGTCTTTTTGAATAAATAAAAGTATACGCGGATTCATATCTTACCTGCTCTACCAGATTTAAAGTTTCTTCAAAATCTTCATCTGTTTCGCCTGGAAAACCAACGATAATATCAGTTGTTATAGCTATCGAAGGAATTTGCATGCGTATTTTTTCTATCAGATTCAGATATTGTTCTTTTGTATATCTTCTATTCATTTCTTTAAGAACTTTAGTACTTCCTGACTGCACTGGTAAATGTAAATATTTACATATGGCTGGATATTTCGCCATAACCGATATCAATTTGTCAGAAAGATCCTTAGGATGCGACGTAAGAAATCTTATTCTTTCGATTTTTGTATTCTCACATATCGCAGTCAATAAATCGGCAAAATCCATTTCTTTTGATGATTCTGGATCTTCTGGATTAATTTTGTCTTTTCCGTATGAATTGACGTTTTGCCCAAGCAGTGTAACCTCTTTAATTCCTTGCTTTTCAAGCTCTTGTATTTCTTTAATAATTTCAGCGCTATCTCGGCTTCGTTCTCTTCCTCTAACATAAGGAACGATACAATAAGAACAGAAATTGTTGCATCCGTACATAATCGTTACCCATGCTTTTATATTGTTTTCTCGTAATATCGGGAGTCCTTCCGCAACTTCTCCTTCTGTATGCGATGTTTCATATACCGCTTTTCTATTACTTATACAATTACACAACAATTCTGGAAATCTATGTAAATTATGCGTTCCGAATATTAATTCAACATTCTTAAATTTCTTCTTAATTTCTTCTACAACTTGAGGTTGCTCTGTCATACAACCGCAAACAGCAATAACCATGTCAGGGTTTTCTTTTTTCATTTTCTTGAGTGCGCCTAAAAGCCCGTAAACTTTTAGCTCGGCATTCTCTCTTACACAACAGGTGTTAAAAATAATTAAGTCGCTTCCTTCGCTTGAATCACACAGTTCATAACCCATTTGAAGTATCATTCCAGATAATGATTCAGCATCATGTTCGTTCATTTGACAGCCAAAATTTCTGACAATAGCACGTTTACGAACATTATTTTTCGCAAAACAAACATCGTTTATTTGTTTTATTTCACTCATATATCTATACTGTTTCTCAATTTCTTCTTGAGGAATTGTAACAGTCACTCTCTTGCTCAAAATTAATACCTCATTTAACTTTAAATTTCTTTCGCGTAACAATAGAATATTCTATCATTTAACCTATGAAAAATCAACTTCACCATATGTGTTATCTATAAGTAAATATTGGTCGCGACTCGGTGAATATATATAAAAGCGCATTACTTCTTCTTCCTCGTAGAATTTCATCACCAATATTGCACCTTCTGTTTTATCACCAAAACTTGATAAATCGCTCATTATCTGAGCAACTTTATTTCCATTTATTCCATCATCCAATCTGTATTTATATGGGATAGATCCAACATGTCCACACAATAACATCATTACATTTTCGCTTCTTGATAAAAGGTTGTCCCATACTTGCTTTGCAGAAGATCCAATTTCGCCGCTTTGTTCAAAATGATGCTCATCTCTGTAATTTACATTTTCATTAAGATATGCATGTGTTGTCACGATAACCCTGTAATCCGAATTTTTTTGAACAATCTCCGAAGCCCATGAAAGAACCTCCGACCTTGGAGCAAATTCGAGCGCAAATATTAAATATTTAACCCCAGAAACTGTAAACATATAATAAGTATTGTCACTCTTATCTTCTTCAAAAGTCCCTGCATATGTGCCGTTTTTTTGAAACTTCGAAAGTGGAAAATACTTATTATATAACGACGAATCTCTTACCTTTCTGGCGAGATCTTGATAGTCATGATTACCTATTGAAATTGAATACGGAACCGCGTTGTTAAGAGTATCCATACACTGCGCCGCAAAAATAAATTGTTCATCGGTACAATCATTTTCTATATCACCGAGATGCATGACAAATGCAATTTTTTCTTTTTCAACATTTTCTTTAATCCATCTTGTCATCATAGTAAAATTCGGCTGATAATGAAATGTTAATATTTGCGTATCCGGTATAGCGACCATCGAATAATCATAATTTTGCGGGATATCGCATTCATCGACCCAATCGAGTTCATCTTCTGCAACTTTTATATCATATTGATTTGAAGAAAGATCCAAAATCCCAACGTTTGAATCAATTTTTTCGGTAAAATGCCATTCACCTATAAGTTTTTCTTTTTTTATTGTTGCTTGGTGATTTTCTGAATAAATTACATCAAAATAATTTTGCACATCGTTCCACATTTTGACAGAACCTATTTCTCCCGCAAACCCTTTAAGGAATCCAGTTCCTCCGTATCCACCGAAATTAATTTTTTCAATATTCATAGAGTTAACTAAATGTCGTGTGTATTTTTCGATATTTATACCATTTATATAAACATCAAGTGTTTTTTCTTTCGCATCACAATTAATAGTTAGCGTTATCCAGTCGTTTGCCCTTATACCTTGTTTTTTTTCAATATTCCCTAAGTCAATAGTTTTAATTGCATCAGAGGCCCATTCAATGACTAAAAATCTTTCTCTGTCCATTTTGACATCAATACAAACATCGCCGAGTTCATCAAAAAGAGTTAGCAAATGAGAATATTCGGATTCGATTATCATTTCGTTGTCAAGTTTAAATTTAACTTCGATACATTGAAGCGTTTTGACCTTGAATGAAGTTTTTGCTTCATAAATTGCACTTCCACCTGTTGTTCGAAGAGCATTTGTTTCATTATTATTCACATCATAAACATTAAACAAGATCCAAGCATTCATGATTAATATAAAAACCGCAAATAGCATAAAAACTTTTCTGATCGTTCTCATATAATAAAATCCTTTCGGTTAATACTTTAATAAGTTATTATTCTCACATCATCAAAATAAAATTTATCCATCAACTCAATAATATTGCATCTTTTTTGACCAACATAATCAGATAGTTCGTTTTCGTTTACTTTAATTGTCAAAAACTTTTTATTATCTGAAGTTTCTTCACATGATATCGTAAAACCATCACCCGATAGTTTATTGTGTTCTATCGCTGTGACCATATTACCCAAAAGAATTCTTGATTTAACGAGTTGTCCAAAAGCTGGGTGATATGGACCTGCAACAATGCTTCCACCTTCACTTATATTGTCTGATGATTGAAGCCCCATCCTTATAACTTCAATATCGTTTTGCTGATAATATAAGAATAAACCAGCACATAGTTCAACGGTTTCGGAGAGCTGCATCGGTTTATACATACCGTTTTTATACATATCTTCTAGTTCTGTATCTTTAATTATTATCGTCGGATAAATTCTCACTATCGCAGGCTTTAGTGCGACTACCTGGCATGCTGTTTCATAATCGCTTACCGTGTTCGAGCCTGGAAGTCCTGGCATCGTCTGTATCCCTAAAGTAAAGCCTTTTTGTTTTATTAATTTAGCAGCTTTAATCGTATCCTCGATTTTGTGCCCGCGATTTGATTTTGAAAGAACGTTATCATCCATAGACTGAACGCCAAGTTCAATAACCGTAACCCCATATTTGGTTAATCTCGCAAGTGTTTCTTCATTTATGCAATCTGGTCTTGTTGAAATTCTAATAGTATCAATGAAACCTTCTTCCATGTATTTTTGAACGCAGCGTAGGTATCGTTCCTGCTCTACTTCCGGAATACCAGTAAAGCTTCCCCCGTAAAATGCAAGCTGGACCTGGGCATAATTTCCGGCTACGCTTCTATATTGTTCAACGGTTGAACAAATTTCTTCGTTTGTAGGTATTTGCATTTGTCCGCTGATTAATTTTTGATTGCAGAAACAACACTTGTGCGGACATCCGGCATGTGGAACAAATACAGGTATAATCAACATTCTGTTTGTTACATCTTTAATTTTCATAACAACGCTTCCAATTCAACTATTATACTTCGAGAGCCTCTGGGTTGGGACATTCAAAATCCTGACGAGTTACATCTGATTTGGCCCATTTAACCGCATTAGTAATAACTTTTTGTATATTTATATTTTTGTAAGTTGGAAATTCTTCATGTCCCGGTTGGAAGTAGAAAATTTTGCCATAACCTCTATTAAAAGTACAACCAGAACGAAAAACTTCTCCGCCTTTAAACCATCCCAAAAATATGATATCGTCTGGTTTTGGAATGTCAAAAAACTCGCCGTACATTTCTTCGGATTCAAGTTCAAAATGCGCAGGTAACCCAAACGCAATCGGATGACTAGGATTACAGCACCAAATTCGCTCTCTGTCGTTATCTCTCCAATTTAGCGTACATGATGTTCCCATCAAAAGTTTAAAAGGTTTACAAAGATGTCCCGAGTGTAGAACAATAAGTCCCATACCAGATAGTACTCGATCTCTAACTTTCTCGGCTAAATCATCCCTAACATATCCATGAAGACTATGAGCCCACCAAATAAGAACGTCTGTATTCTTTAAAATTTCATCAGATAATCCCTGTTCTTCATCTTCTAAGGTAGACGTTCTAACCTTAATATCTTTATCTTCTCCCAAAAACTGTGCAATCGCACTGTGAATGCCATCTGGATAGACTAGCGCTACATTCTCCGAATTTTTTTCGTTGTAAAATTCATTCCAAACCGTTACATTTATCATAAACTCATCCTTTAATTTTTTCTATCAAACTTAGTGTTTCTGCCCTTGCGGCAGCGGCAAAAGTTTCCTCATTATATTGCTCTTTCCATTTATCTGCTTTATATGCATAAATTATACTTTTTGAGGCACAAATAAGAGCGCCCAACCCATCCTCGTTAAAATACTCTTTGTATGGTATTGCTCCCACAGTACACCCTTCATCTTCGCATCTTCCGGGTACTAATAAAATACATTTTGGAAGTAATTTTCTTATTTCTTTTATTTCTTCAATATTTATACCTTTAACAATTGCTCCCACAGAACTATATTTATATTTGCCAAATGAAAAGGCGCCTTCCGCATTTACTTTATCCGCAACATGTTTATATATCTCACGTCCGTCACTTGCTATAATATTTTGAATTGATGTAGGTTCTCTATCTGCATTTCTTACTGCAATAAAGATTCCTTTCCCATTATTCTTCGCTATTTCGGTAAAATATCCCATAGCCGTTTCACTTATATACGAATTTACCGTTAATGCATCAATATTAAATGCTCCTTCACGGAGTGGATGACCATCAGCTAGTGTATTGTCAGGCTTTTCCAAGAAGGCTTTACTATACGATTCACAAACCGCAGAATTTCCTCCTCTTAATCCATCAACAATAACCAAAAGTCCCTTTGATTTTGCATATTGCGCCGTTGTTGTCATAGTAATCATACCGCTGACACCATATCTTTCAAAGTGCGCTGTTTGAAGTTTAATTGCAGGAACAATATCACAAATTGAATCAATAATCATTTTGTTGTAAATATAAATAGCCGCACCTGCACTTTTGTACTGTGAACGAATAATATCAGGAATTTCTTCCCATACAGTATCTAATCCTATTACTAAAGGATTTTTTTTAGTCTTAACAGCATCAATAATTCTATCCGCAAAATTTATCATATTTATTTCCTTTCGATTATATAAAATATCCTTTAGATTATACCATTTTCGATATTTTTCCGCAATCAAGTACAAAGAATTTAATAAAAATTAAGGGTTGACATTAATTCCGTATTTGTGTATAATTTTTTTCGTTGTCGAAAGACGAATTTTATGCACCTTTAGCTCAGCCGGTAGAGCAAATGACTCTTAATCATTGGGCCCAGGGTTCGAGTCCCTGAAGGTGCACCAAAAAAAATGACTTCAATCTTTATTCAAGGTTGAAGTCATTTTTTTATAGAAACATTTCTCTAAACTTATTTTCATTTACTTCCATTTTTTTTGATAATAAAGATTCAAGATTATCACCTTGCTCTTTTAGTTCATCGACCATAACATCGCATTCGATTTCACCTTTAACAAGAATAATAGCTCTATCAATAAAATTTTCAATTTCATCAATCAAATGTGTTGCTATGATAATTGTTTCATCATTTTTTAAACTTTCACTCATTAACCTTAAAAAGTTTCTTCGAGTAAAAATGTCATTACCTAAAAATGGTTCATCCAACAAGAGATATTTTCCACCTTTTGAAAATCCAATAGCAAGTTCAAGTTTTGCTTTTTGTCCTCGTGATAAATTACGTGGTTTGCTGTTTATTGGTAATTCAAAAAACTCAACTAGTTTAAAATATCGCTCTTTGTCAAACTTATCAAAAAAATCAGCAAAGAAATCGGCATGCCCTTTAATAGACACATTCGGAAAAAATGATAGCTCTTCCGTAATGAAAATAACTTTTTCATGTAATTTCTTGTCCGAATCAATATCATCAAATACAATTCCATGTTTTAACTGAAGTAGACCTGATACCGCTTTCAGAAAAGTAGTCTTGCCAGCTCCATTCGCACCAATAAGTCCAACAACCTGTCCATCAGGAATTATTAAGTTTTGAATGTTTAATGCGCATAAGTTTCCATAATGTTTTTTTGTGTTTGTAATTGTAATCATTTCTTCGCACCTCACTTTAATCCAATAAAATAGTAGTCTCTCATATATGTTTTATATTCTTTCTTTGGATCTTGAAATTGATACTTATAGTCTTCCTGTGCTCCGGAAAGAATATTGCCTTGATAAACGATTTTGTTATCTTTATATACCGATATTTTCAATCGATTTTCAGGGGTATATGGTTTCCCTGAGGCAACGTTTTGCATTACGCCATACTTTCGTAGTACATATAGCATATCATTTTTATAAAGAATCTCAATATTCTTAATTGATATTTGATCATAATCTAATGGCTCTTCCATAACCGACTGTAAAAATGTTCCACTTTCTATATCTGCGGCATAAAAAGCGCATCTAAGCCCTTGGAAATAAAACCCCTTATTTATTCCTAATATCTCATTTGAAAAAGCCGCCACGCAGACTATGTTTCCTTGAGAAAACATTTCCGTAAAGTTCCCACGTGATTTCGAGGTTACTTGCTCATTTTTTGGAATTTGCCCTAACTCAATTTCATTTTCGAAATTATTTGTTTGTAAATTAAATGGGCGTATATACAGCACTTCATCTCTTAAAAACAAATAAGTAAGTTTGTTTTCGGTTGCTACCATGTCTAAAATCTGCACTTTACCGTTTTCTAAATCCAAAGGGGCAATATTTGGTAAGTCAATTTTTATTTTACCTGGGCCTAAAACGACTGCAGTCAAAGAATTGGACGTATCAACAGATGAGTTTTCTAATCTAGGCATTCCTTCTTTATAAATATTGGTAATATCATATACACCACCGTAACCGGAGCAATTAGAATCGGTCAGTGTGTATAAATACAGCTTATTCTCATTCCAAACATATCCTTTTCTGTTAAAAGGAAAAGAATCCCAATACTCGCCGTTATCTCCCGAAACAATTCCACTTACATATTTTGTCATATTTCCACTCCATATAACGTCAGATGAAAACTGAGTGTCATTAATGCTGTATGTGATAAATCCTTTCCCGATGTATGCTTCACTTTTATTGCCATTTTGATCTCCTTCCCAATGATCGGGGTTCGGATTGGGCACTACATCCGTCATATCAATTGAACATATTCTGCTAATGGGGTATAAGGAGGAATCATCATATCCATTCAAATAATTGTATTGTTTATATGAATTGTAATTAGTCACAGGACTGAATTTATTATCCCATTTATTATTGACAAACCTAAACTCAGTTTGGTTGATATTATCTGATAATACACCGGAAATTTCAATATCTTTCAAACAAGAACGATCACCAACTTCGTCTTGTAGTGTCAACCCATCTTTATATTGTTTAGGATACATTATCATAAAAGAGGACAGCAGTCCGGCAACCAAAACAATAACACAAATCCCCAATAACGCTTTTTTAGTAATATGCATATAAACACCCCTTTTACTTTTACTCTAATTCTAAATAATAATAGCTCCGCATATAAGTTGTTCCATAAGATTTAGATGGTTCAGCTCCTTGATAATTATAATCCTCTTCCACAGTTGAAATAAGTTCGCCTTGGTAAACATCTTGGTTGTTTTCATATACAGAAATCTGTACGATGTTTAGTGCCTCATCTGTTACATATGGCATTCGAAAATAAGATCGTAAAATATAAAGCCTGTTATTTTTATATTTCATAATTGTTTCGTATGAATGAAGAAAATCTCCTCTACGGTCTTTGTTTAATAAATAAAAAGGGTTATTTTCTCGATATGAAATCACTATTTCATTTTGTGTCAAGGAGATTGTACTAAAAATAGTGCTTTGTGGGTATTCGTTGCTGTACTCACTGTGTTTTTCTATAATTTCAATATTAAAGAACTCATCGTCTTGAATTGCGGCATTATAAAATACATCCGTTATGACATTATGTAGAGAATCAAAATTTTCGGTTATGGCGCTTTTTGGTAACGGTCCAATGATTATATCATTTTCGACTGTGTTTGATGAACGATTGAATGGTTTTATAATCACTTTATTATTTTCAACGGTAATGAAAACAAACCAATTCTTTGACGCTTTCATTCCCACAATCTGAACCTTGCCGTCTTTAAGGTCTAGCGGAGCCAAATTTTCCTGAGATACTGTCCAATGATTATCAACGATTTTTATTTCATAGACCCCGCCGAACCCGGTGCAATCTGCTCCCGTTGTAGTATAAAGGTACATATTATCGTCAACAATTTCTACAGGCTTGAAATCTGAATACTCACCTATAACCCCATTGTCTATAGTAATATCAACTTTATCTTCAAATCTTTCTCCACATTTATATATACTAAAATCGTCTGACCGAATTATTACATCGGTTGTAACGCTCACCCCGAGTCCGTTGCAAATATCAATTACCAT
>Ga0209373_10004219_pt1 | contig 12574 bp, 16 predicted proteins | sample Higcelweek5metaG_FD_187173 | JGI IMG/M metagenome (GOLD analysis project Ga0209373, IMG submission 187173) | Freshwater pond sediment microbial communities from the University of Edinburgh, under environmental carbon perturbations - High... | ecosystem: Environmental > Aquatic > Freshwater >... | reverse complement strand
CATCTGTTGGCAGCTCTTCAGAATCTTCCGGCCTGCCGCACGTACCAGAAGGCCGGTTATCAATTTCTCGGGGAGTGCGATATGTTCGGGCACAGGTTCTGTGTCTATGAGAAGGAACTGGATATTGTGGTGAAGAGAGGTCAGCAATGATGGTGTCGGACGAAGTCATTCAGTTGATTCTGCAGTTGCAACAGAGTGCCATCGATCTCGGCAATCCACCGTTTGCCGCAGTTATCGTAGCGGACAATCAGGTAATTGCTGCGGTTCACAACACATCTCGATCATCGGGGAACCCCCTTGAACATGCCGAGATGGCCGCCATTCAGTCCGCGATTCAGCTTCATGGCGCGAAGATCCTGACCCGTGCGCACCTGATCTCGTCGAATGAGCCGTGTCCGATGTGCATCGGCGCGTGCATATGGTCGGGGATTCCGGAAGTCTCCTACTTCGTCTCGCAGGAGCAGGTGGAAGCGATTCGCGGATGGGGAAGATTCATGCCCGCGAGAAGCATCGTGGAGGCGGATGATTCGGGCATTGTGATCCAAGGGCCGATCGAGAACGAAGAAATGTTGAAGATGCATCAGGCATTCTGGAGCACCGGTAGCAACGCTTTGCAAAAACACTCGATTCATTTGCCCGAGGAGAAGACAGATTCGTGAAAATAACCGAAAAATAACGCCATTCCTTAGCTTTGCCCCTGAACAAATGTGCATGAATGTACTATAATAAGCAAGTAATCAATTTTGGTTAAGCATATTGTCGTTCTTTTATGCGCTTGGCATTCGTCTCGCAAAGAACATTGGTTGTTCGTCCTGGTCGCAGGATATGTAAGATTCGTGTATTTTCGTAGGGGGGGTATCTCAGTATGGTCAAGAAATTTGCAGCAATCCTATGTACGATCGTCTTCCTTCTCATGGCCATCCCGATCGCGAGTGTATCGGCAACCACCGTCAATCCGGTGGATGGCGAAACGATCGACGTAACCGGATATGCAGCAAGCGATATCGTTCAGGTCGCGGATGGGCTTGCCGTCACCATAACGGGATCCGCGGATAATATTCAGATCGTGTGCGGGAACAATGTCACGCTTACGATAAATAATCTGACGATAGCGAACGCAATTTTTGATGAATCCCCCATCTGGTTTACGGGAACCGGCAACCAGTTGATCCTACAAGGGTCGAGCGAGTTGTCCGTTAGTGGTTTTCGGTCGGCAGTGCGGGTCGAGCTCGGAGCGGGTCTTACCATTAACAGCTCGACAGACGGAAGTCTGACCGCAACAGGCGGGGGTGATTCCGCGGGTATTGGCGGATCGGGCGGCGGTGGCAACGTTGCTACTGCACTTGCAGAAACCGGCATAGAAGAGAATAAGCCGATTAACTCGACGGGTCCGCATTGTGGAACGATAGAGATTTCCGGTGGCAATGTCACCGCATATGGTGGCGATGGTGGAGCGGGTATCGGAGGCGGATTCTATGGGGATGGCGGATCCATCACGATCTCGGGAGGTACCGTAATCGCGAAGGGCGGAGACAGTGCGGCAGGTATCGGAGGCGGAGCGTTCGGAGATAGCGGAACACTCGTCGTCACCGGAGGTGTCGTGTTTGCCGAAGGGGGAATCGAAATGATCGGGTATGAAGCCGATGACGGTATCCCCGGCGATATCGGAGCCGGATCGTATGCATCCATGGAGAGTTCGCCGGATATATCTGGATCTGCGGTGGTGTTTCTTCGGAATGATGAATGCCCGACACCTGTAACGACAACGCATACCCATGAACTCATAACGGCACTTGATGCCGGCAAAGTGTTCGGTATTACGATACCTGCGGGTTGGACACCAGATTTCAGCGCGTATCTTCGCATCAACACATTGTCCTTTAACGCGAATGGCGGTACTGGATCAGCTTCGTCCATCACGGGTCTCTATCAGACCCCGGTGAGACTTCCCGGAACCGACGCAATGACGCGCCAATATTACGTTATGACCGGATGGAATACCGCCGCAAATGGCAGCGGAACAAGTGGAACATCCGGTGGTTCCTATTTACTCAATGGAACCGAGACGCTTTTCGCGCAGTGGAGAGCTGTTCCGACCTTGACACCTTCACCCGCGTCACCGATTCTCGTTGGTGCAAGCATGACACTCACTCCGAATATTTCGGGTGGTACATGGGATTTCAACGTGACAGGACTGTCGCGTTCAGGGATCACATTCACCGGACTTGTTGTGGGAACGTATGTGGTTACCTATACGGTTGAGGGTCAGAGTGTTACATATACGATAGTCGTCAACGCAGCTCCGACCCCTACGCCGACCCCTACGCCAACTCCGACAGCGACCCCTACTCCTACTCCTACTCCTACACCTACACCAACACCTACCGCTACCCCAACTCCTACACCGACGCCCACGCCGGCAAGTTCGACACAAGGGGTCACCAAGACAGGTGAGTCTGCGAATCTGTGGATAACCGTTGCACAGATCGCCAGTGTTGCGGTTCTCGCGATTGCGGGAGTTACCTTGTGGGTCATGAGGGCCAGAGGGCATCGCAAGGCAAACAAGAGACAGGGATAATCGAGATACACCCTGAAGATGTTTCAGGGTGTTGTCACAAGATTGATCGGTAAATGTATAATGGAAGTTGGGCTGCCTCATAAGACTTTTGAAAGTCTTATGGGACAGCCCTTTGCAGAAGATCTAATAACGACAACGACGAAGGGAACGCTTACGGATGCACTATGATCTATTCACCATCGGCGGGATCACGATACATAGCTATGGACTAATGATCGCCTTGGGGGTCATCGTTGCGATGACCGTAGGCATGTTTCGAGCGAAGAGAACGGGGCTCAGCAGTGATAATGTACTCAGTATTACGATGCTATGTGCGTTTCTCGGATTTGTCGGCGCAAAGGCTTTGTATGTGGTTGTCGAGTTTCCGATGTTTCTGAAGAGTCCATGGGAAGTATTCAGCGGCAGCGGATTTGTCGTGTATGGTGGCATTATCAGCGGTGTCCTAGCCGCTATCCTGTACTGTAAGATGAAGAGATGCGACTTTTTCTCGTATCTGGATTTACTGATACCATCCGTCGCACTGGCCCAAGGATTCGGTCGAATCGGCTGTTTCCTGGCCGGCTGCTGTTACGGTCGCCCGACAACGGATTGGTGGGGCGTCACTTTTCCCGAAGGGAGTATCGCGCCGGCAGGCATTTCGCTGATCCCTACGCAACTGATATCTGCCATCGCGAACTTTGCCTTAGCAGCCTTTCTCATCATCTATAGTAAATATGCAAAGAACAAGGGAAATGTGGGAGCCGCATATCTCGTACTGAACGGAATCGGACGCTTTCTCATCGAATTCCTGCGCAATGACGACCGCGGAGGCGTTGGGCTCCTGTCCACGTCGCAGTTCATCTCCCTGTTCTTCGTGATCGGCGGGCTGAGTCTTTACGGTTTCAACGCCTGGCGCGAAAAGAGACTGCGAATCATTTCGCTACAACACTGATCCGTGCATGGATATTTTTCGCGTTCTCCGCTTCATCTACCATTGCAATTGCGTAGTCGGCATAACTGATTTGACTCTCGCCTGCGCCGCTCAGTGTTAGCTCCTCGCCGCCAAGCGCATACGTGCCGGTACGTGGACCCTCAGCACGGAAATCAGCTGCGGGGCTTAGGAACGTCCACCGGACGTCGTCTCTTGCACGAAGAAGATCGAGAGCCTCCCCCATAGCGTTCGCCAACGGCTTAAACATGGAGGGAAATTCCGGTGTGTCAACTAGCTTCACGGTATGTTCCGGATTGACATACAAGCTTCCCGCACCGCCGACAATCAACAGTCGGTTCTCCTTGCCGCTCAGGATGTCGCAGAGATGTTTTGTCGCCGTGATGTGTTGCGGGATGGTCTCCGGGGTCCAGGCGCCAAACGCGTCGATGATCACCTCATTGTCTTTGATATCGTCATAGGTCAGATCGAAAAGATCCATTTTCAGTTCCCTCGAACCGTGGATCACTGTTCCTCTGCGAATCACGGAAGTGACCTCATGACCTCGGGCCATGGCCTCCTGAATAATCAGACGGCCCGCTTTACCATTTGCTCCGATAACTGCAATTCTCATAATACTTACCTCCAGGAGATGTTTGCTTTCTATCTGTTATGAGATTAGAATATTTCTATAAGGATCAAAAGTATAGTAAGCACCTGAAAGTGCCATAGTATCTTTTCGGAAACTAATGGCATATCAGGGTGTTTGGAGGGTATGAATATGTTGAAACGCTATGATCTGCCAGCATGTCCCGTGGAAACCGCTTTGGTATTGACAGGCGATCGCTGGAAAATGCTCATCGTCCGCGACCTCCTTTCAGGAACCAGGCGCTTCGGGCAGTTGAAGAAATCTCTCACAGGTATCTCACAGAAGGTGCTGACCCAGCACCTTCGGATCATGGAAGAGAGCGGTCTGGTGCACCGTGAGGTTTATGCGGAGGTGCCGCCAAGAGTCGAATACTCTCTGACAGAGACAGGAATGAGTCTTAAGATTATCCATGACGCGATGTGGACTTGGGGCGAAGAGTATCAGAGGCGGATGGCAAGAGAATGATAGATGAAGAGATGAATATCTTTTTCGCGAGAATACCGCAGGCAATTCCACTGTACAAACAGTTGGTCGCGAGAATATCGACCGTATATTCGGATGTAAAGATCACGGTGCAGAAAACGCAGATTTCTTTCTGCCATAAGCACCCGTTCGCGTTTGTGTGGCTGCCGATTCGCAAGATGAGAAACCGCCCGGATGTATATATCATCGTCTCTTTCGGGTTATCTCGTCGAATCATTTCGCCGCGTATTGTTGAGGCAGTGGAACCGTATCCCAACCGCTGGACGCACCATGTGATTCTTCAGGATCCGGAGGAAGTCGATGACGAGTTCATGAACTGGATCCATGAGGCATACGAATTCGCCGGAAGAAAGGGATAAAGAGGAGAAACGGATCCCTACCCAGCATACACCCTTGATTTATTCGAGACCTTAAAACCAAAACAAGAAAATCTTAAGATTCGTCATGTTTCACTAACATCTCTTTCGCGATATAATGTTGCCCATAACGTTTCGAGGAGGACAGATGCATGGGCGCGAAAACAAACCGGCTCCAGTACATCGATAACATTCGGGTCTTTGTCATCGTTCTGGTGATATTGATGCATCTGGCCGTGACCTACAGCGGGTTTGGCAGTTGGTACTATAACGAGGGAGCGGAAATCGGCGTCGCAGAAACGATCTTGTTTGGCTTCTTCCAGAGCTTCCTTCAGGCCTTCTTCATGGGGGTATTGTTCCTGATCTCCGGATACTTCGTTCCAGCAGCGTATGATCGCAAGGGATTCGGCAAATTTCTGAAGGATCGTCTGGTACGGCTTGTGATCCCCGGCGTCGTGTATATGGTAATCATCAATCCGCTTCTGTCCTATTATCTGGCCGTCTTTCTCGGCGAGGACCTTCCCGGCTTCTTCCAATATTACGGACAGTATATAACGAGCGTATGGGTCCTCGAAGGATCGGGGCCGATGTGGTTTGTCCTGGCCCTGTTCCTCTTCAATATGGTATACGCCTTGGTCCGACTCGTTCGCAAGAACCCTTCCACGCGGACGGTCAAAGTAGCGCCGAAGATTCTTGTGGGGCTCGGACTACTGATCGCATTACTCGCGTTCCTGATCCGAATCGTACAGCCGATCGGAACGGATTTCCTCAATATGCAGCTGAGTAACTTCGCGCAGTACATTCTCTTGTTTATTGCCGGAATCATCGCGTATCGAGGGGATGTATTCTCTAAGCTTGACGCGAGAACGGGTAAGCGGTGTCTGATTCTGGCACTCGGTCCGGGATTTATCTTCTGGGCAATATTCATGATCCTCGGGGGAGCGCTCGACGGAGAGACGTTCTATAACGGAGGCCTCACGTGGCAGAGCGCTGCTTTCTCTCTGTGGGAATCACTGACCGCGATTCTCGTATCGTATGGTCTGCTGACCCTGTTTCGGGAGAAATTCAACACACAAGGCAAACTTGGTTCAAGGCTCTCGAAAAGCGCCTTCGCGACCTATATGTTCCATCCGCCGATCATCATTGCGGCTTGCCTTCTTTTACGACCACTTACGATCATGCCGATCTTCAAGTTCCTTCTGACAGCCGTGATCTGCGTGCCGCTGTGCTTCGCGATCGGGTATTTTGTATTGGTCCGGATTCCGGGGCTGAAGAAGATCCTGTAAGAGAGGAAGTTCGAAATGAGAGATTTATCGAAATATGCAAAATGCTTGATCGCTCTCGGTTGTTCGCTCCTGCTGCTCAGTGGGTGCGGTACAGGTAATCCGTCAGAATCCCTGCAAACGGATACGCAGACGATCCAAACGGTCATCGGGACGTCCGCTCAAGTACAAGAAAAGCTCTCTGCCGACAACACGGAGATTCTCAAGGCCGTTACAGCAGAATTTATCGAGAGTGCAGGGTCACAAGAAGACCGGCGCCTTGTGACGATCGATATCTCCGCGTTCGACCGTTCGGCGGAAGAATATGAGAACTGGGTTCAGGAGAACTATGCGGATGAGGACACACTCATTCTTGTTTTCACAGAGATAAACGAAGTCATCCAGACCATAGATGCCGCGCAAGACTATATGGTGCAGAACGGATACGAGGATTATCAGAACTTGTCGTCAGGTTGTGACTGGACAGCGATCAAGATCAAAAGAGTAGCCGAGGAAGAGACGAAGCAGAACTCCGAAGTGCTTTATGTGGATATCTCCTATCCGATCTTATTGGGGGGTAAAGGACTCGAGGTTCAGATGGAGTATATCGACGGGGCATGGAAAGTCGCAAGATTTAAGATGATGTATGTGAAATGAGATAAGAAAGGGAAAAGAATGAAGAGATCACTTCAAGCATGGATGAGCCTGGTCGTTCTAGTAGCTTCACTATTCTCACTTTGCGGATGCGGAATAAACAGTCAAGAGATAACTTCCACAAATGAGCGGCAGACCAGCGGTGTCGAAGAGGAGGATCTGTCTCTTTACACTTCGGATCTTCTGCAATGTGTAACGAATGAAATTATCAAATACAAAGGGAAAGATAATCTCTATCGCCTAGTTACAATCGATGTTTCTGCGTTTGCAGATTTTCCGATCGAAGGATACGAGAAGTCAATCCAGAAAACATATGCGGATGAGGATCTGGCTATTGCTGTTTTTCTGGATGATAAAGACATATTTGAATCCGAGAATGATGCGGAAGAATATTTGAATAAGAACGGCTTTGAGAATTCTGATAACTTTGCCTATGATTGGGACTGGACATCGATCCAAATCACAAGGCGTACCGATGAAGATTCGATCCAGTCCAAAGAGCTTCTGCATGTCGCTTTTTCGTATAATACAATTTATGAGAGTGAGAGCATGAATATAGAAGTGGAATATGACGACGAGGAATGGGCAGTTACGAATGTGGAGTGGGGCCCGAATTCGTAGAATGTTGTTTCTCGCGAAGGAGTCGGCACTCGGTCAGGAACGCAGTACAAGGTTTCGAGTGCCGTGCGACACAGGATAGGCGGTGTTCTTATGGAGAAGGAAGAACTCATCAACATCTTGAATACAAAACCGGACCTAGATTTGTTCGCGAACGAATTCATGGACGCCGAGAACCTGCTGCCCCTTCTTCTTACTATCGTAGGAACAGAAACCTCCAGCATCAAATACGCGTGCACCAAGGTCATCCGTATAATCAGCGAAAAGAAGCCAGAGAGCATTTACCCCTACTTTGAGGAGATCGTTTTCTGGCTTCATCAGCCGAACAGCTTCATCAAATGGGACGCAGGCCGAATCCTCGCCAATCTTGCCGCAGTCGACCGAGAGGACAAGTTTTCGGGGATTTACGGGGACTTCTTCGCGCAGATCCGTGATCCGCAGATGATCACGGCAGCGAATGTTATCGGGGCCGCCTGGATAATCGTTCTTGCCAGACCCGAGTGGGAAAGCGATATCACCGGAAGGCTGTTAGAAGTTCCCGGAATCACATACCTGCATGAAGGCGAGCCTTCTCCGGAGTGCAACGATATCGCATGCGGACATGTTATTGCGTGCTTCGAACAATACTTCGACAAGTCCAAGAATCAGGCCGCGATGATCCGTTTTGCGGAAGATCAAACGAACAGTTCTCGAAAATCCGTCGCGAAAAGCGCAGAGAAATTTCTTCAGCGGCATCGCGGTATTTAACCAATTTCTACAACACTGGAGGAACCTGCCTTGAGAAAGAAGATCGTAGAACATCCATATCTGACCTGTCTTGTGATATTTCTGATTTGTCTGGTTGCAAGAGCGGTTGAGTATTTTGCAATTCGAACGGACGAGACGGCGCTGGCGGAGAATTTTCTCCATAAACTTTTTGGAATCGCGGTCTTGTTTATCTGCATAAGATTCTTCCTGTGGAAATTTTCGGATATCGGTTTCGAGAAGAAAAGAATCGCCCGGAATGTAGGGATTGGCCTGCTTCTGGGACTTTGTTGCTTTGTCATCTCCTTTGCGGTGGAAATCCTTCTGGCGATTTCTCAACAGAAAAGTCCCTCGATCCAGTTCTTCGTCAGCGGTTTTTCCATGACGGGAGAGCCGGTTCGTCAGACAGGTGTCGGCTTTGTTCTCCTATGCATCCTGATGAATCTCATTAATGTCTGGATGGAGGAAGGCGTTTTTCGCGGCCTGAACTTGAAGATCCTAACAGGGAAGGTTTCCTTTGCGAAGGCCAATCTGTTTGCCGCACTGTTGTTCGGCGTCTGGCATTGGGTCATGCCGCTTCGGAGCTACATGGACGGGGAGTCCTCCGTCGGGAACCTGATCGTTCTGGGCGTGGGGTATGTCGTTCTAGCCGGGATCATGAGCCTCAAATGGGGGATGCTCTACAAGATGACAGGGTCTCTGTGGATGGGGCTTGGCGATCACCTGTTCAATAATCTGATCGCGTCCAATCTGGTGCACGTAGTCACAACTGACGGAGCGGATGATCTGTTGATCGTTCGGATTATTATCGCGCAACTGCTGTCCTTTGGGGTGGTTTGTGTCCTTTATAAGCGATATGTTCGCATGCATAGAGAAAGTACATTGGCAGGATGAGATAATTCGAACGTTTACCGATTCTCTTCAGGACTGCAAACAATGCGAGTATGTTACGTTAAACAATATGTGAAAGGCGTCCAGAATAAACCCGAAAGGGTGCAAAAGATAACAAGTACTCTGTAATTATACTCGATCGGGTGTAAAAAATACAAAATCGTTGCAATCATCCCCGATCGGGTGTAAAATCATGGTATGAATGAGATAGCAGAATTTATTAAAAGAAAAAGAAGAGCGGCCGGACTGACGCAGGAAGAATTTGCTTTGCGTTCAGGTCTTGGGCTTCGTTTTGTCCGTGAGTTGGAGCAAGGCAAAGAGACGGTTCGCATGGATAAGGTGAATCAGGCTCTTGCGATGTTTGGCATGCAGGCGATACCCGGAAGAAGGGACGAAGAATGACTGAGCCTTATCGAATCGCTTACGTATATGTACGCCATACCTATGCGGGTATGCTCCAGGAAACCGATTCCGGTTACACTTTTGCATACGATTCTATGTATTTACAGAATCCGGAGGAACCACCCGTAAGCCTCACACTTCCCAAGCGGTCAGAGGAGTATTTTTCCAGGACGCTGTTCTCATTCTTTGATGGACTGATTCCGGAGGGCTGGCTTCTTACTATCGTGTCTCAGAACTGGAAAATCGACCCGAAAGATCGCTTTCAGCTTCTTCTGGTTGCATGCGAGGACTGCATCGGCATTGTCAGCATCCGGAGGACGAGGGTATGAAATGCTTATATTGCGGATTGCCGTTGCGCGAGTCGATCGACATTCAGGAGAAATCGTGCGGATGGCATACCAAATGCGTGAAGAAATTTTTCGGCACAAGTAAGATGCCGGATCTGGACCTATCGGAAGAGTCAATACTGAAAATAGCTACGGAGAATTCATCAAGCGGGTTTACGGTACCCGGTGTTCAGAAGAAGATATCATTGCATTTGGAGCTGGGAAAAGAACCGAGACTGACACTCATAAACTACCCGACAGGATTCATTTTGAAACCCCAGACCGCCGAATATCAAGCACTTCCGGAAGCGGAATATCTTGTGATGCAAATGGCCGCGAGAACCGGTATTCGAACGGTGCCTTTCGCTTTGATTAAAATGAAAGATACCAACAAGCGATATGCCTACATTACAAGACGAATCGATCGTATATTGGCGGGTAATAAGAAGTCTGCAACGCAATTGTTGGCGATGGAAGATTTCTGTCAATTGGACGGACGGCTGACGGAAGATAAGTATCGAGGGTCCTATGAGCGTTGTGCGAGAATAATTAAGAAATACTCCACAAATCCCGGGCTTGATCTTACAGAGTTGTTCTTGCGGATCGCATTCTCGTATGCAATCGGGAATTCCGATATGCATTTGAAGAATTTCTCACTCATTGAGACAACACCAGGAAGTCAGGAGTACGAATTATCAGACGCTTATGATATGCTTCCTGCCAATGTTGTTCTGCCTGAGGACACGGAGCAGTTGGCGCTTACACTAAATGGGAAGAAATCGAATCTTCACAGAAATGATTTTCTGGCTTTCGCAAAGGCAACCGAAATGCCGGAAAAACCTGCGGAGAGGATGTTGGACATGATTATATCGATGCAGCCGACATACCTTGAGATGTGCCGAGAATCGTATATGCCGGAGGAAATGAGAAATTCGATGGAGAAGTTGATTCTGGAAAGATCGTTCCGGTGATGAGGGCGTATCATTTTAGGTCGTGAAAATCCATTGGCGGATTATCTGCGATAAAGAAAGGTTCGTGAAAAGGATGACGAAGATGCCGATTGTTTTCGTAGGACACGGAACCCCGATGAACGCTATTGAGGATAACACGTACACGCACACCTGGCGCGCTTTGGGCGAGCGACTCGCCAGGCCCGCGGCAATCCTTTGTGTCTCCGCGCACTGGTACACCCAGGGAACCCGGATCATGGACGGGGAGAACCCCAGGACCATATACGACATGTATGGATTTCCGGAAGAACTCTACAAGATCACCTATAACACACCGGGCTCGCCGCTTTTCGCGAAAAAAGCCGCGGAGCTCATCTCAAGAGAGACGGTTTTCGATAATTCCTGGGGCATTGATCACGGCACCTGGTCGGTGCTGGTTCATATGTACCCGGAGAGAAATATTCCCGTGTTCCAGATCAGTGTTGATGCCGGTGCGCCTCCGGAGACGCATTATCAGATTGGCCATGAGCTGCGCGCTCTGCGCGAACAGGGTGTTCTGATCCTCGGATCCGGCAATATCGTCCATAATCTACGGCGAGTGGACTGGAGTATGGCCGGCCAAGGATTTGACTGGGCACAGGAGTATGACGGATGGATAAACGAGAAGATTATGAAGGGTGACCATCAGGAGATCCTGCAGTTCCGTGAGCTGGGAGATATCGCACGGCTTGCCGTGCCGACCCCGGATCACTTCTATCCGTTGTTGTATACCATTGGTGCGTCGGACGAGAAGGACACTGTTACGGTGTATAACCAGTCCTGTGAACTGGGGTCTCTGTCGATGACCGCCTATGTATGGGAATAGGCTTATTTGAATCTGCCGCGGAGAGAGATTATGGAGAGAGTTCGTTTTGCGATTGAGATCAAGGCCTCTAGAGAGATCGTCTGGAATGTATTGTGGAAAGACGAGACTTTTCGCGCGTGGGCGGACATCATTGACGAAGGTACGTTCATGAAGGGAGCGTTGGTTGAAGGTCGGGACGTTGAATTTATCTCTTCAATCAACGGTTACGGCGTCACAAGTCGCGTGCATGTGCTGAGAGAGAATGAATTCGTCCTCTTCCGGCACCAATCGGACACGATGTCGTTCGGAGATGCCGCGCGCGCGAACGAATGGACCGGAGGCGAGGAGAGCTACACCCTCGCGGAGAAGGGTGGATGTACAATCTTAACCGTTGATGTGGACCTTCCGTCGGAACAGGTCGAGACTTTTCTGGATCGCCAACCGAGGGCGCTGGAATGTGTGAAGCGATTGGCGGAAGCGAGAGTTGGGGAGTGACTTCTAAGGCGGATCTTTGTATTTCAACATGGTGATTGGGTTTTGCAGTTATTCACACACGTATGAATACGAGAAAGTTGAATTTTCGATTTCTTATCAATGATACGTACGACACAGCCCAATACCTTTATCTCGTAAGAGAATTGCCTGCCTGATGGAGCTATGTTATTCCTGTTCAATTACCCCCCTTGGATCGAATTTAATGCGGCGGTCACATAGGGGCTCCAAGCAATTTGAAGTCGATGGCATTCTCTCATTGACAAACCTACTCAATCGACCATTTAGCGCATTTGAGTAGGTACGCCGGCACACCGGCGCGCGTTTCTTTTCATTGACAAACCTACTCAATCGACCTTTTAGCATGTTTGAGTAGGTACGCCGGCACACCGGCGCGCGTTTCTTTTCATTGACAAAC